>Ga0247841_10001205_pt1 | contig 60566 bp, 65 predicted proteins | sample LaCruzMarch2015__2_FD_192410 | JGI IMG/M metagenome (GOLD analysis project Ga0247841, IMG submission 192410) | Freshwater microbial communities from meromictic Lake La Cruz, Castile-La Mancha, Spain - LaCruzMarch2015_18m | ecosystem: Environmental > Aquatic > Freshwater > Lake | place: Spain...
GCCCTTTTCGACATCAAGCACAACGATGCCTGAAATCTGGCCTGTGATTATCGCCAGTCCAGGCGGTTCGTATAAAAACCACCACTCGCGCACCTCTGCTTCCGTAGGTCTGCGCCTCTGGTACTCCGTCCATGACGGTACGAGTGGCCTCTTATCTCTGCCGACTGGAATGACCGAGAGGCCGAGTGATAGATATTCGAGCGCTTTATTCAGCACCTTTTCCCTGTGTTCTGGAGTATTCATTGTCTTGAATCGTTAGTTTTTATAATCCTCGTTGGATTCTTTTGCAGAATCGCCTTCGAGTAAGAGTTGAAAGAGTTTTATGAACGCCCGCTCTGAAGCAGAGCAGGTATCCTGACGCGTTGTATCTTTTTCACTTCTCTTCATGTACTCATTGTTCCAAAATGCCTGTATTCCCGTCAGGGTGTGAAAATAATGCTTTGTTAAAAATTGAAAAAATGCTGATAACTAGCCATAAGAAAAAGCCCGACTCTAATCGGGCGTAAAAAATCCCACTTTTCTTACTCCGAGACTACCATCAAATAAGTGTTATTCTCTCTTTTTATAGAAATGGGAAATTCTTTCTCCTTCAATACTGTGCCGATATCCTTTACAAGTTGAATGACCCAATCTTCGATATTTTTTGTGAAAGAAGCCTCTTGTCTGTTTGTAATCAGTTCGGCTCGTGTGGCCAATGTTTTTATACTTAGTGGCATGCCTTTACTTCGAGTTCTTTCGCATTTTTGCTCTGCCCAAAGCTCCTTAAAAACCTCTAACTTCGGAGCATCGCCTTTATTCCCTTGTCGAAATTTGTGCCGAGCACTTTTGTAGGTCAAAGTGGAGGTCATCGGATCCCAATCGACTTTACTTTTCGTCTGCTCATCATTTTTTCGTTTTTCAGCAATCTTTAGTAATTCTCGTACTGGCGCTATATCCAGGAGTCGAATGAGATGATAGGAAGGAAAATAAACAATCTGATTTATATCCGTGTATTCAACAACATTTACTTTCTTGTCGGGATAAGAAACTGACACGGCACCAAGATTTATGAGATACAACCAGAAATCGTTACGGTCTTGCTCTGTATCAAGAGTCGGCCACTCCCCCTTTAAATAAGTTTCTAATTTGTACGGTTGTTCGTCCATTTCACCAAGAAAATCATCAACATAAGAAACAAGCTGACGCGCGTACCTGAGAGTTATAGGAGTCAGTTTAGGCAAGGATTTAGTTTTCATGTCTTTATCGAGTACAGTTTACGCCTAACGGTGGTAAAAGGTAATGATATATATATCGTTGCCATTTTGCCACTGTGCTACTACACATCAGAATATTAAAAAATGGTTAGATGATAGAAACCACATACCTGCCCCGAAAGTGCCTCTATGGGCATCGTGCGTGCCGCCAGCATGGACTAAGTGCCTATCCTGTCCTAGTCGTGAGCACTTGTTTATGAGTTCTCCTACTCTGAGCTTATTTTCTTTATTTTTCAAGTGTAGATGATAAAAAACAGTGTGAAGCGCAGAGAAGCATTTTTATTGCTTCTGCCGTTTGAAAACAAAATAAACACCTTTCGTTTCGCTACCCCAACCTGCCGATCCGGTAAGAGAGCTCGTGTTTACTAATTCCCAACCATATTCACCTAATGCATTTAAGGTTTTTTCTAGTTCACTCGGATTGATTTTTTTATCAATCCACCCCTTTATTTCGGGCATCACAATTTTGTATTCCCATTTTTCCATATTTATTTGAATTTAGTTTCACACTCTTTTTTGTAATCAGAAAGCTCTTCATAGAGCGATGACATGAGGTAGTTGAGTTCCTTCTGTTTGTCGTAGTTTGTGTACAATCCCCTCTTTTCCTCGTCTGCAATCACATCCAATGTCGTTTGTTTAGAATCAACAAACCACTCATCTGCTTTTTGCAAACATTCCGCCAAGGATAAACCGTACTCGGATTCAGTCTCTGCCACTGAAGAAACATTTGATGTGGAGACTGACGGAGTATTTGATGTGGACGGCGATGATGTTCCGTTATCAAAGATGAGCATGTAGACAGAAACTATGACTCCGATTGCTACCAGAACCGTCATGATATTTCTTTTCATAAAATCTGATGGCCACCTAATAATGACAACGGATTTTGTGGAAATACAAAACCCGCTACCAGGAAGGTCTTGCGACCTCTATAGGAGTTTCCCCCTATAACATGAGCCATGCCCTGATAACGGGTTTTCTATGGCTCATGATTTTCGACCATGCCAAAGCCGAAGCTCTAGTTTAGGTCATACAACTTATTCAGTTGTACTGATATGGTAATACTTGATTCAAAGTAAGTAAACTTGGGTTATGAGTAGCAATCCTCTCCTGCAAATGAGAGTATTTGGCTTCGATTAGCCATAGGGGGGTTACGAATGCCGAGATTAGTTATAATATCTATTCACTGCCATGAATATTAGCCGGAACTTAAATAAGATTATTCAGGGCGATTGTCTTGAAGTAATGCGTGGTTTTGAAAGCGAAAGTGTGGATTTGGTAGTTACTTCACCACCTTATGATGGTCTAAGAAACTACAACGGCTACTCTTTTGATTTTGAGAGTATCGCAAAGGAACTCTTCAGAGTTGTTAGACCAGGCGGTGTTGTTGTCTGGGTCATCGGAGATGCCACGATAAATGGGAGCGAGACAGGAACTGGTTTCAAACAAGCATTGTTTTTGAAGGAAACAGGATTCAATTTGCATGACACTATGATTTTTGCAAAACAAAATCCAATACCTCAAATTTATAGAAAAAGGTACAACAATGTATTTGAGTACATGTTCGTCTTTAGTAAGGGAACAGTGAAGACACATAACCCGATAATGATTGACTGCCTACATGCCGGTTTGGAATTGAAAGGCACTACATACAAAAACTATTCAAAAAATGTTCAGGGGCGAGAGAAGATGGCGAAACCCGTAAAGGATAAGAAGATAAAGGGGAATATTTGGACTTATGTAGTTGGCAAAAACAAAGAAGACCAGGAAGCTAAAGAGCATCCTGCCCCCTTCCCTTGCCAACTAGCAGAAGACCATATTCTATCGTGGAGCAAGAAAGGAGATGTCGTCTTAGACCCTATGTGTGGAAGTGGCACGACATGTAAAATGGCAAAACGATTTGGGAGGCACTACATCGGAATTGATGTGAGTAAAGAATACTGCGAAATTGCCAAAAAGAGACTTCAGGCAGAAAATTCAAAGTCGTAACTTGCAATACCCGAAGTTCCTACTCAAAACTAATCTGGAAGAGATGTGTCTGGGACTTCTCCTGTTGCGAATTTTTCAATTATCTTTATTTTGCTATTCAGTTTGAGTGCCTTGATGAGTTCTTCGACGGACTTTTTGTGGTCAAATGCTTTGATTTTTTCAATTTCGCTTTTCCAAAACAGGATTTCCTTACGCGATTGCTTGTCTAGATATTGTTGAGATTCTTGCAATGCCTTTTCCCAGTCCGCTTTGTTTTTACCAGTGAGTTCAAGCGTGACTTTTAGAACAGCATCCCAATAAGGAACTGCGCTTGGTCCTTGCGGTATGGAGCGCGCAACATTCCACAGTTTTTTGAGATCTCCTCCTTTCTGTATGCCGTTTTTTATCAAGAAAATTAGATGCGTAAAGGAAAATAATGTGACATTGTACCGTGTTGCTTGACTATAAATCTGACTGTTTGAGGTCGGATATTGATATAGAGGACCAAGCAAGGAAGCGTAATCAGCACCTCCTCGCCACTGATTAAGGGCTTCAATCTTAAAGTCTTTTTGGTTCTTTGCTGTGCGACTAAGCCGAAAGGCCTTAGCATCTCCGACCAAAGAATATCCATTACCTGTTGCTTCCACATCCGCCGCATCAGAACGCTCTTCTATCACAGAGCTCTTCAGACCAAGCTCCGCAAGTCCTCTTGCAAAGAGCATGTCAGAATATTTTGCATATAACTTCTCTTCCGTGGAGTCATGAGGATACTTCTCGGGAATGACATCGGCTTGAGCAAGATGTTCAAGAAGCTGAGACTTGCCAAACTGAGCAACTATTTCTTCAAGTTTGAGTACTTTTTGAACGAAAGACAACGAAGCGTCTCTGGACAAAAGAGATATTTCGTTAACTATTTCATCATAACTCATTGCTGGAAACGATATCACAGAAACCTGTCTTTCGCTCCATGCGTGACGCTACACACTACTGGCACTGTGGACTTAAAGTCTTCGAAGGGTATATCGCCAGAAGCGCCTGAAGAGTGTCAAAAGATTTGAGATAAGAGGGGCTCAAACTTTTCCAACCAGAGCAATCTGCTGGGTAGTAATACTTAGATGTGCTGTACGAAGAAGTGTAGTACTTTGCCAATGATTGAGCCGGTGTAGGCGGCGGTTCGGACGGTGTAGGCGAAATGGTTGGTGCAGTTGCAGAAGTTGTAGTATCACCGTTACAAGTTTGTGGAGCCCACAGTCCTTTCTGAGCAAGTTCTGCCGCTTTTTGGTCAGCTTTAAATTGTGTCTGATATTTGTAAGGTGCATTATAGGTATATTCATGTGCGTAGCCCTCTTTGACCATGTAATCATTGAAGAAAAGGCCGTCATCACGGTATACATAAGCAAGTAGGCGGCCATATTTGTCGCGCTCTCCTTGAGTTGCATCCATTTCTATGAATACTTTTTTTCCTGATAGGAGTAGCTTTGCTTGATTAGAAGCCTCTTTGCCGAAGCATTGAACAGTTTTTCGAGGGTCAACAGTCTCTGGAGTATCAATGCCAATCATGCGAATAGTCTCTGTTGAACCATTCATATTTATTTTGATAGTATCGCCATCGACAACCTGTACAACAAAATAATAAGTGGGGGCATTACTTGAAGTAGATTCTGTTATTGAAACTACTAGAGGAGTGGCTATTTTTACAGGCGTGGAAGAAGATTCTGCTGTTGTCGTAGCGAGTGTGCTTGATTGTGTTGCGGTTATGGCAACTGAAACATCTGATTGTTTCAGAGTGTCTGGTTGTTCGTTTGTACTTCCAATAACACCTAAGATGAATAATAACCCTGCCCCTCCAAGCGTGATTTTAAGTATTTTCATTGTTGCAGTTCAGTTGTAGTCCCATAATAATTCATAACTACCCCGTCAATTACTTCTGTCATTAGAACAGTACCTGGCGGTGGTGCAAAAGTTTTTATTTTAATGATATGACCGTCAACATACTGGTAGCGATAACCGTCCCTGTCCAAAGGAAGAAATCCAGCAAATAATGCTGTGAAAAATAGAAGCATGACCAAAAAAATCAAACCGCTACACACAAATAAGTATTTTCTTACCATATTTCATTTACCGGCATTCTTCGCCGCCTGCTCTATCCATGTACTCATATTCGTATAGCCGTCATTATTTATCCAATCATAAGTCTTATATAGACTTGAGAAATAGACCTTAACACCACCTATTGTGGTATACCAACTTTCAAAAGGATTTTTTCCTTTAGTGCTAGTAAGACCTTTGCTGTTCTTTTGATTATGAATGTAAATTCCTAACATACCATTACCTCGGCGACGACTACTTTTGATTTCATAGTCAACCCATTTCCTATCTGCCGTGTTTGTGCCAATTAAAACGACGGTAACCGATGTTCCAACAAGTTGCCCATCAATCCATTTTTCAATCTCAGAGTCCTGTTTCTTTTTTATTTGTTCCCATTCTGCAGAATCAAAGAATCCAGCTGCTTTCCTTTCTTTCTCTTTTGTTACCCAGCTATTTCTGATTTGGGCTGCTCGCCAACAGTCGGGCTTATAATGAAAACTGAAAAATGTGGACCTGGCCATACTTATGTTGTTAGCAATTTCCACATCAAGAGATCCGTGGCGATAACTAGAGGTAGATAAAACCATACAAGAGAAGGGCGACACATGGATACCAACCAACTGTTCTCCGGATATGCTTGGTACTTGCTAGGGTTCATCGAGAAATCTATGTTTTTAGAGTCAAGTTTTCTGACCTCATCATATAGACCTCTGAATGACCGTTCGAGTGAGAGAAAATAACCGTCCAGAATCCAAAAAACATAGACTGGTACGAAGGCAATTATTGAGTACAGGGGATTTGCATCTTTGGTTGTGGCCAATGCAAAAAGTGCGGCTACTAAAGTGATTGTCCATCCTTTCAAATAAAACAGATTCCCAGCCATTCTACTGATGACATTTTGAATCATCTCTAGGTGCTTGAGTTTCGCATCTATATTCATATAGAAGATATTGTGCTCTTCTTATATAAGATTGCAATACCAAACTTTAGTGTATTCTTCCCTGGTTTCTGCTAGTTTTTTCGCGAAAACTAAAGGCCACCCTATATGGCACAATACAGGCCTCCTTTTTTTATCCCCTTTATGAACCAACCATCAAAAAAAGAACTCCTTTGTGCGCGAGAGTCACTTCGCCGGCTTTCGGAAATGTTCCTCCGCCGACGATTGCGACATGTGAAATAGAATGGTGCGGCGCGCGAAACGGCGGCCAATGAACCGCCTCGCCATCCGAGAGGAGACCTGCTGTTGAATGAATAGCTGTAACTTCAAGCATGTCATCATCGGAAAGAGGAGGAAGAATTCCTGCGAGCGCGCGTGCGAGCATCGTCTTCCCGGTTCCGGGAGGACCATAAAAAACGATGTTGTGACGGCCAGCGGCAGCGATTTCAAGCGCGCGCTTCGCGCTTTCCTGCCCTTTTACATCTGCGAGATCAAGAGAAGGCGGTGGAACGGGCACCCTGCGGTCCCGAACAAGACGCGGCAATGATTTTTCTCCTTTCAAATGCCGTACGAGTTCAGAGAGCGACTTTGGAGCATATATGGCAACACCCTCGGCGAGAAGCGCCTCGGTAGAATTCTCTAGCGGAACGAAAATTATTTTGACGCCGTGACGCTTGGCGGCGAGCACTTGCGGCAACACTCCGCGAACAGCTCGTATTGTCCCGTCAAGAGCCAGTTCGCCTATAAAAAGCATATCTTCGTTAAATTGCGGCAAATCCCCTGCCGCAATTAGATACGCGAGAGCAAGAGCAATATCGTAATGAGAGCCTTCTTTTTTCAGATCAGCCGGAGAGAGCGAGAGTACGATGCGTTTGTTTTGCTGTTTCGGCGGTTTGTAGCCGGAGTGGCGTATTGCCGCGCTTATTCTGTCTCGGGCTTCTTCAACAGCCTTGTCGGCAAGACCGACAACTGAAAAATTATGAAGTCCGCGCGTCAGGTCGGCTTCAACAGTAACCATTTCCGCGCCTGAACCTACGGGCTGTGACGCGAGCGTCTTGGCATACCCGTGCTTTTGAATGGGTGCATGAACCGACGATGGTTTCGGTTGTGTCGCAGACATTGGTACTCGTTGTGAGCCCATCGAATTAATTACAAATGCTTAACGCAGGTCGTGGCGGAAGGATCGGCTTCAAGTCTTGTGGCGCTTATTTCATCACCGCAAATTTCGCACTTTCCAAAAGTTTTATTTTCAATTCTTGAAAGAGCCGAAATTATAGTATCGTAACGCGCTTCGAGGTCGGCCAGTATGGCAATATCGTTCTCCTGTTTCATCACGGCATCCGTCTGGTCAACAATGTCGGATTCCATGTTTATCTCAAGAGGCGCCGGTTCCCAATCGTTCGGAACAGAAGGGTTCTTACGGCCGATATTTCCCATCTCTGACTCCAATCTCAATTTCTCTTCTTCTAATTTTTTCCTGAAATGTTCGGTCTTCATGCAAGGATGATATCAGACAATAATTATTTTGCTCGCGAAGTCGCAAGCCGTTGCAGTATTTCCGTGAAAGCAGATGGGTCACGCGCGATAATAAGGGTTGTTTGATTCCAATAACCGTAAAGTAGAACACTTCGCCCGGCGGAATCGCGGAAAACCCGAGCATCATGATTATTTATGACTTCATCATAAAAGCCGGCAGCAATTGCCGAAACCGATTGTTTTTTGACTATCGGGGTTGTCGTTGCAACAGTCTTCGAGGTTTCTACCGCTGCTTTCGGGACAGTTGTTGTGGCAACGGGAGCCGGTATTTCTGCTTGAGTGCTTGATGTAGTTTGCGCCGGTGCCTTGTATGGCGGGAAAAGCATTCTGAGATCGTGCGCCATTAACGGTTCCCATGAAATCATGCCGGAAAAAGTATTACTGTATGACGCGACCGAAAGTATGAAAAATGGACTCTGACTTCCTCCGACGTTTACGATACCGGCCATACTTCCGTCAGCTTTGATGTTGCGCAACAGAATATCCGGCGCCAATGTTTCCAGTTCCGAGAAAATGCTGTTGTTCGTTGTTGACGTGTTCTCTATATATAGAAGCCGCACAGCGCCTGATGCGAGAGGATGAGTTACCGACTGTTCAATTGCCTGAACAAGCGCGGTACCTGTGCCTGATATGCTTTCTCTTTCATCAACAAAAATAGGCGAGGAAACATTTTGTATTATCGTGACCGGTGCCGATGAGTTTGTAAAACTTGTATATGCAAAATACACGCCAAAAATTCCTACAATAAGAAGCGCGACGCCAGCAAAAATATAGCCTGCATTATTCTTGGAAGAATCCGGCGCCTGTTCGTATTTTTTCGGTCCTGCGTCCTGTTCTGCCGCTAACACGGTAGCCGTTGATGCGTTAACTTTTTTCAATCTGTCGGAAAAGTCGCCTTCATATGTTTCTATCGGCGTAGGCCCTTCCTTTTTTGGAGGCAAAATCGTCTCCCATATTGGCGATGCCTTGGGCGTTGGGATCGGAATTGTGTTTGCTGTTATTGGCGACGCCTCAATAAGCCGTTCTGCTGGTGCCGGAGTTGGAATCGCTGTTGGGATTGGAGTTGAAATTGGAGCCGCTGTTACAACAGTTGGAGCTGGTGTAATTGGAGCTACCGGAGTTGGTGCCGGCGTAACTGGCGCGACTGGAGTTACTGTAGGTTGAATAGGAATTGCAGAAGGAGCAGGAGGAAGATTAATAGGACGTTCTTCTTGCGGAATCTGTAAAATCTTAGAGTCAACTAGCGGTCTTAATTCAGGAGTGCCGCCACTGTTCAATATCTCCATGTCACCTGCGAAGGTGCGGATGTATTTTTTTGACTTGTTTTCTTCTGTGTCCATTCGTTACTTATAGTAGCGCACCGAAGCTGAGTTCCAGCACGTTATCCGCGCGAAGTGATGGTGAATTTCGTCGGTTCGTCGCACATGTCTGTGAAAGCGTGCGCCGCTTCCTTCAGTTTGCTTGATGAAGATTTGCCAAATGAAATTACTTCAACTTGGCATCCCTCGTTCATGTCCAGATATTGGATGAGAGGAACGAAATCGCCGTCGCCTGTTGCGAGAACGACCGTGTCCAGTTTCGGAGCGAGCTTAACCGCATCAACCGCCATTCCGACATCCCAGTCGGCCTTTTTGGCGCCGTCAGCGAATACCTGAAGGTCCTTAACTTTCGTTTCAATGCCCATTTTCGTGAGCGCTTCAAAGAAATTTTTCTCTTCGCCCGTATCCGTTGAAATAACGTAGGCTATTGCGCGCACCAAGATGCGTCCGCCTACCGCTTCTTCAAGGATTTTTCCGAAGTTCACGCGTGCCTTGTAAAGATGTTTGGCGCTGTGATAGAGATTTTGAGTGTCAATGAATACCCCTACGCGTTGCGCCGGATGTTTGATAACTGCCATAAAAATAAATACTTATGTAAATAAAATAATAAAATGTAGCAACTCGTCCGCCGACTGGCGGACGGAGCTACTTATCCATACTAACATTTAGAAAAGTTACTTTTTGAGCCCGAGTTTTTTGATGAGCGCGTTGTAACGGCGCTTGTCGGAAGTCTCAAGATAGCGAAGATGCGAACGGCGATCGGCGACCATCTGCAAAAGTCCGCGTCGTGAATGAAAATCTTTAGGATTCTTCTTCAAATGCTTTGCAAGCTCGTCAATTTGTTTGGAAAGAAGCGCAACCTGAACATCCGGAGAACCGGTGTCCGTGTCGTGCCGGGCGGTGTTCTTAATAACCGCCACCTTTTTCTTCTTAGTTAGCATGGATTCCCTACCTTACCACGCCTTGCGAAAATGTGCAAGTGTGGCGTATAGAAAAGAAAAAGGCCCTGTCTCTCGACAGTGCCTAGCTTTTCTGCCCCGGGTTGCTACCCCGTCTGCTTTCAGTTTCAAGTAGCAGCTACTTATTGCGCACCCCGCGCTGTGTCATCGCACTATGCTGTACTCACCTCCTTTCAGTCTTTACATAGTTTTTTACATCAGACCTGAATCAAGGCGCTTCTGTTTTCTATTATACATAATCTAATTCGTCTGTCAATGTTACGGACATGTCGCACAATATTTAGTGCTACTATGTTTGTATGGAAGCAGAAGCCGCAAAACGGCAATTTCTTGAATACATCGAGATAGAGCGCGGGCGCGCGGTAAAAACCATTGAGAATTATGACCAGTATCTGACCCGCTACTTCGTGCAGATGAAGATAAAAAGAGTCGGCGACATCAGCGAACAGAATATCCGCGAATTCCGCCTGTGGCTGAACCGGCAACCCGGCACAAACAACGGCTCAATGAAGCGCCGAACGCAGAATTACTACATGATCGCTCTTCGCGCGTTCCTTAAATTCCTGCGAAAACGCGGAATTGACTGCATTTCACCGGAGAGAATTGAACTTGCTAAACTTCCGGAGCGCGAACTTGACCTAATCACTCCGGCGGAGCTCGGACGGCTTATGAAAGCCGCCGATGGAACTGGAGAAAGAGGTTTGCGCGATAAAGCGATGCTTGAACTTTTCTTTTCTACCGGCCTTCGCGTTTCTGAACTATGTTCTCTTGATAGTGACATCGACCTTTCGCAAGATTCATTCTCTGTGCGAGGCAAGGGCGAGAAAGTGCGCGTCGTATTTCTCTCCCCTGCCGCCAAAAGTGCAGTAGCCGCATATCTCAAAGCGCGGAAAGACATGGCCGAAGCTCTTTTTGTAAATGTGCGGAGCGATAAATCTATTCCATCACGTCTGACTTCCCGCTCGGTAGAAAGAATAATAAAAAAATATGCGATGAAAGCCGGCATTACAAAAAAGATGACACCGCACGTCTTACGTCACGTTTTTGCCACCGACTTACTCAACAATGGCGCCGATATACGTTCGGTCCAACAGCTCCTCGGCCACGCGTCCATAAACACAACTCAAATTTACACCCATATTACAGACGCCCATCTGCGCGAAATCCACAAAAAGTATCACGATAAAAACAACATCTGAGCCAGCAAAACAAAAAAGAATGTTGAATTGTCCGCCAGCTGGCGGAGGCCTGAGCGCTTTCTTTTTTGTTTTGCTGGCGAAGATGTAGAATATAAGTATGAAAATCGTCTCTTGGAATGTGAACGGATTGCGTTCGCTCGGAAAGAACGGCTACTGGGAAGCTTTTTTAAATGGCGTAAAACCTGATATTTTCTGTCTTCAGGAGACCAAAGCCACTCCGGAACAAGTACCCGAAGAAATGCTGAATGTCGCCGGCTTCTCTTCTTTCTTTTCATCATCTCAAACTAAAAAGGGCTACAGCGGTGTCGCGCTTTATTCAAAAATCGAGCCTTTGTCCGTTATCTATGGCATGGGTATAAAAGAGTTTGATCAGGAGGGACGAATTATAGGTGCAGAATTTGATGACTTCTGGCTTCTGAATGTGTACTTCCCAAACGGCGGACAGGGTCCGGAACGATTGAATTATAAGATGCATTTTTATGATGCTTTTTTTGCATTCGCAGAAAGATTACGAAAGAAAAAGCCGGTTATATTTTGCGGCGACGTTAACACGGCACATGAAGAAATAGACCTCGCCAGACCCAAAGAAAATGAGGAAAACACTGGGTTTTTGCCGCAGGAACGCGCATGGATAGATGAGGTAATAAACGCAGGATATGTTGATTCATTCCGTCATTTCTATCCGCAAACAAAGAACGCTTATACATATTGGGATATTAAGTCCCGAGCGCGTGACAGAAATGTCGGTTGGCGTCTTGATTATTTTTTTATTGCAAATGAATTTATAAAACACATTAAAAAAGTTGGGATAGAGAATGAGATATACGGTTCGGATCACTGCCCTATCTCCATAACACTCTAAAGGACATTCTTGGCCTGCTTAGGATAAGTTGTCCACAGGGTGTCCTTTACATTGTCCTTTACTGTAATATTCTTCTCAAAGGAGGAGGTGGTTCATTACTTCGGTGAAGGACTGCTTCCCTGTTAGTTCTTTTTTGGCTCTTTCGCTCTCCGCGTGTTTTCTTTTCGATCCTGCCTCCGCTCCGCGACGATTCGCGACACAAGCCCCAAGGGCACGGTCTCTTTTGGAACTCGCTCGGTCGGCATCAATATCAGTATAAAAACCGCCCCATTTCTCGGGCTGGAAGCACCATTCATTTACGCCCTCTGCTCCTTTTTAGCTTCTGGCCATTCTGGGCGGTTTTTTGTTTACACTGAACTTTGAAGTGTTTCGCATGGAACACTTTTCACACATAACTTTTCCTCGAAAAGCTCGGGATGGTCTTGCTAGACCACGTGATGTTTTGCCATTATATGCTTTATTTCCTCGTTTTCTTCTGCGTCTTTCCGCTGCTTCCCTGCTTCGCCAAGTTTTTGAAGCTCATCTTCCGGAATACTTAAGAGTTCACTGGTTCTTTTGTCTAATTCCTCTTGTGTATTCGCGTCAGGATTATCAAGAATTTCCTCAAGAAGGGCATTCAAAACGAAGCCAATCCTTGGCCCAGGTTTCTCGTGGAACTTCTCCATAATGTGCTCGCCGTCGGTTTTAAGCATGGAAACTGAAATCGGGTCGTGGAGTGCCTGTTCAACCATGGCTTTATACTTCCGGAAGCGAAATGGCTGTTCTTTTGGCCTTCCTGTGCCTATACGGTCGCAGATTCGAAGATTGAGCAAGTCCCAAATGTTCTCCTCGCCGACGTTCTTTATCATGCGGCGCACTGCAGAAAGGGTTATTTGCTCCGGATCAGAGAAGAACATGTGCCAGCGGACCAGTTTTACGACTTTTTCTATTGTTTCGCGTGGAAAGCGCAAATCTTCAAGAACCTTTCTTGTTACACGTGAACCAACTACCTCGTGGCCATGGAAGCTCCAGTCGTTTTTCTCATCTGAGTGCCGGCGCGTCTCTGTCTTGGATACGTCATGAAAAAGGGCAGCGAGACGAATTTCCAGATTAAAATTTTTATCAGCGGCATGTTGAACAGTACGCAAAAGATGTTCAAAAACATCGTAGCTGTGAGCTTGATTCTGTCCGACACCTAACGAATTGGCGATATCGGGAGAAACAAACTCAAGAATTCCAAGTTTTTGTGCCAGAACAAGAGCGTTCATAGGCTGATCTGAATTCAGTATTCTCACGAATTCATCCCTTATTCTTTCACATGAAACATGGCTTAAATGCTTGCTATTTTCGCTTATAGCATTGGCTGTGTCGCCGTCTATCCCGAAATTAAGTTCGGCAACGAAACGAACTGCGCGCAACATACGCAGAGCATCTTCATTGAAGCGCTCAAGCGGATTCCCGACTGCCCGTACTATTTTGTCCTTTATGTCCTTTTGACCATCATAAGGGTCTACGATTTGTCCTTTATCGTCGTTGAGCGCAATTGCGTTTATTGTAAAGTCGCGACGTGCGAGATCTTCAAGAAGGGAAGTGCCGAATTCTACTTTGTCCGGCCGGCGTTTGTCAGAGTATGCAGATTCTATTCTGTATGGAGTTATTTCTACGATAGCCAAACGTTCGTCCGTACTGTTCGTTTTAACGCCGACCGTGCCATAGTCATTTTCGTAGAAAGAATCCGGAAATATGGCCTGTAACTGCTCTGGGGTAGCGTTCGTTGTAATGTCCCAATCCTTCGGTTCACGGTTCATAATAAGGTCGCGAACGCACCCTCCTACAAGGTATGACTCAAATCCGGCCTCTCGTAATTTTTTTGATATCGCAGATATCTCAGGAGGAATGCGGTGTAACATTTCCAAATCGTACCACAGTAAAGTACTATAAAGACACGCCTGCCTGCGCAGACAGGCCCCCGTGGTGAAATGGATATCACGGCTGACTTCGGATCAGCTATTCCGGGTTCGAATCCTGGCGAGGGCACCACAAGGCATGCTACTATATCGCGGAAGCGGGCATGGTTTAGTGGTAGAACGCGTCCTTGCCAAGGACGAGACGGGAGTCCGATTCTCCCTGCCCGCACTACTTCGTCCGTCAGCTGACGGACTTCGAAGCACACAGCACTGAAAACGTGATTCTAAAACGACTTTTACAGCTGTGCAAAAACCTGTGCATACTGTGGATAAAGGACAGGGGACTTTTTAACAAGTCCGTGAAATAGTTAGCAAATGAGCCATATTTATAAAAGCCGTGGATATCTCCTCTAAGACCAGAAAAGAGGTGGGCGCTTTGGGCGAAAAAGTGGCTGCTGAGTACCTAAAACGGCACGGTTTTAGTATTCGCGACCGCAATATTGCGCACAAAACAGGAGAGCTTGATATCATCGCGGAAGAGAAAAATGTACTGCATTTCGTTGAAGTAAAGACGATTCTTGTCGACGAATTTCCAAATGAAAAATACGCGCGAGACGATTATGATCCCTCACTAAATTTGCATGAAGCAAAGATACGAAAGGTAGCCAGAACAGGAGAATGGTATGTCCTTGAAAGAAGATGGGAAGGGGACTGGCAAGTGGACGGGTGTTTGGTGTGGCTTCGCCGACGGGACGGCATGGCGCGAGTCAGCTTTTTACCTCAAATAGTGTAAAGTGGAGCGAAGACCCTTCTTCGCTAAAGCTACGAAGGGCGCAGCGGGCCGGAGTATGCCGGTAGTACACCTGCTTTGGGAGCAGGCAGACCGAGTCCAATTCTCGGCGGCCCGATGATTACGGCAAATCAGCAGTTATTATTGATTCGAGTGTTGGGATTTTTGGCGCGAAATTGTTTATTGAAGTTTCGGTCGGTGTGGAAAGAAGAAGATCCAGAGCTTCCCCTGTTTCGCTAGCATACGCAGCACGAATATAGGAAGCGGTTATCGCGCCGAGAGAACGGGTGTCTGTAGTGCCTGAGGTTGAGCTGGTAGTTATTGTCCCCACAAGATAACCGGAAGAGTCAGAAACACCTCCTCCGGATGAACCTTCCTGAGCAGCGGCAGAACCACCCAGAGCAAACACATCAATCGTGTTCGTTCCAAAAGTAAAGACATCTTTTACAGAACCGAATACCACGATTGGAGAGAGAGAATTTCTCACTTGGCTTGATTCAAGAAATTGTGCTCCATAAGAAGCGATGACAACAGGAGTCCCGGGAAGTGACGGATTTATTGCGAGTGGTATGTGTGGGAAAGATGTATTTCTATATGATTTTGTAACCGCAAGAAATGCAAAATCATATTCTCCGGTTCCGCTTGGAGCAGTTGTTGAAATCACTTTAGAGTTCGCTCGGAGCCAGTTGGGAGATATATAAATTAGTTCCGCTTCATAGTTATCGACAGCGGGACTGCCAGAGCGTATTGAACATGATGCGCCGCGATCAGCCAGAAGAAAATATTGAGCGACATGCGCATTGGTAAGTATTATTCCTTTTGAATCGACGAATACTCCGCTTCCTGAAATGGAATGCAGTACCGTTCCGGAAGGAACCGTACAAATAATATTTACAAGCGCGCCGCGTAGCGCAGACGCCGATGAGTCGAGCGCGGTTTGGTCCAATAAAGAAGTGATCGCTGAAATTGGAGAGAATGTTGTTTGAAGTGAAGGAACTTCAGATTCCTGAGGCAGTGCAATTTCTGGCGTTGCACTTTTTTCTGTAACAGGAAATATTTGCGTTAAATTTTCTTCCGCTGAATTTACATCAGCGTGTGTTGATGTAGCGACCGGAACCACAGCAATATTTACCGGAATATTAGATACTGTTGTGCTGCTCGGGATAGAAGCGACAAAAACCACAACAATGATTGCGGCAACGGCTCCCAGATAAGGAACGAAGCGCGACATCTTCATAGGTTATATGAAAAGTGGTATTCTCGCACTATGCGAAAGCGGACTTGCCAGCCGTAGCTTTAGCGAAGGCGGGATTAGTTTAATGGTAGAACGTCAGTTTTCCAAACTGAGAGCAGGAGTCCGATTCTCCTATCCCGCACTACTTCGCTCTGTTTAAGAACAGAGCTTCGAGGTGTAAACACAAAAATTTTGAGAGGAGTACCATATTCATATGGAACCATTGGCGGCTAGGATACGGCCACAGACGCTCGACGATGTCGTCGGGCAGGCCCACTTAGTGGGTCCCGAGTCTATCGAGGGAAACGTAAGGAAAAGTGCAGGGCCGCTACGGGTGGCTGTAGAAAAGAAACATAAGTTCTCTTTTATCCTATGGGGACCGCCCGGAACAGGGAAGACGACCATCGCGCGCATCTATGCGCGCGCGCTTGATGCGGAACTTTTTGAACTCTCGGCGGTCTCGGCAGGGAAAGATGATATCCGAAAAATCATAAAAAATCCGACAGCTGACGGAGAAAAACCGAAAGTCTTACTTCTGGACGAAATTCACAGATTTAATAAAAGCCAACAGGATTTTCTTTTGCCATATGTCGAGAGCGGGGAACTGACACTTATCGGCGCTACAACCGAGAACCCGTCGTTTGAAATTATCTCGCCGCTTTTATCGCGCTGTCGTGTTTTTGTTCTTGAACCGCTCTCTGAAGAAGCTCTTCGCGCGATTGTTTCTAAAGCTGAAAAGTACCTGCCTACCGGCAGGCAGGCGAAAATAAAAGTAAATAAAGAAGCTTTTGATTGGCTCTTGGGCTACGCGAGCGGAGACGCGCGTAAAGTACTAGGTATGATGGAGGGCGTGCAGACTCTGTACGGAGCAGTAACAGCAGAGACGCTGAACAAAGCACTTGAGTCGCCGCATCTGCGCTATGACAAAAAGGGCGAGGAACACTACGACACTATCAGCGCATTTATAAAAAGCATGCGCGCTTCGCAGCCAGATGCGGCGATGTATTACCTCGCGCGCATGGTGGAAGCGGGGGAGGACCCTCTTTTCATCGCGCGGCGCATGGTTATTTTCGCTTCGGAGGATGTCGGGCTTGCTCAGCCCACCGCTCTCGTGGTCGCCAACGCGGTCTTTCGCGCTTGTGAGACTATCGGATATCCTGAATGCGCCATCAATCTCGCGCACGGCGTCGCATATCTCGCGCAGGCAAAGAAAAATCGCTCTGCCTATGACGCATTACGCTCAGCACAAGAAGATGTTCACAATTTTGGCAATCTCCCTGTTCCGAAAAAAATTCGCAATCCGGTTACGAAACTGATGAAAGAATTGGATTATGGGAAAGGATATGAGCGCTATGACAAAGAATCGTATCTTCCCGACAAATTAAATAAAAAGAAATATTTGAAATAAAAAACACGACCGCCTTTAAGGCGGTCGTGTTTTTAAGCACGAAAACTCTATTTAACTGCGTCCTTCAACGCCTTTGCGGCGCGGAACTTCGCTGTGCGGGAAGCCGCGATGCGAATCGTCTCGCCTGTGCGAGGATTTCGTCCCTGGCGCGCCGGGCGCGCCTTCGTCGCGAAGATGCCAAGACCGGCAATCGATACCTCATCACCGGACTTAAGACCGGCAACGATGGAATCAATCATAGTCTCAACAGCGCGCTCAGCATCGGCTTTCGTTCCGCCGAGAACACCGTGCACCTTGTCAACAATATCTGCTTTATTCATGAATATCTGCTAATTGCTAATCCCACGACATGTCTTCGTGTGGGCATGAGAAGAAGTATAGGAAATGCGCCATATTGTGCAATAGGGCTTGCCAAGAGGCGGGGATAGCGCAAAATCACGTATTTTATCTGGCAAATTCAACAACACGGTTCTCGCGGATGATATTTACCTTTATTTCGCCCGGATACTTCAATTCGCCCTGTATTCGCGTCGCTATATCGCGAGCCAATTTGTGCATTGCAAGATCGGAGACCTTGCCTGGATTCACGAAAATACGTATCTCACGTCCGGCTGAAATCGCATAGACCTTCTCGACCCCTTCAAATGTGTTCGCGAGGCGCTCAAGGTCCCCCAGGCGCTCCAAATAACGGTCTACGGTGTCGCGGCGCGCGCCTGGTCGACTGCCGGAGATTGCGTCCGCCACCTGAACCACTATCGCTTCCGGCGTTTCATACGGATATTCGTCATGATGCGACTGCATCGCCTGAATGATTCGTGCATCAACGCCGAATTTTTCAAGAATCCTCTTTCCAATTTCGACGTGCGTACCTTGAACCTCGTGGTCAACAGCTTTGCCGATATCATGAAGAAGAGCGGCTGTGCGTGAGACGGTCGGATCTACGCCAAGTTCTGTGGCAAGCATGTTTGCGATATGCGCCGCTTCAATAGAATGTTGAAGTACATTTTGACCGTAACTGGAACGGAAATAGAGATGCCCGAGAAGGGCAGTGAGCTTCGGGTCAAGGCCTATGATACCGGTCTCATAAGCCGCGGCCTCGCCCTTCTGCTTCACTATGTCCATAACTTCCGCGCGAGTTTTCTCAACTGTCTCTTCTATTTTTACAGGCTGGATGCGTCCGTCGGCGATAAGTTTTTCAAGCGCGGTTTTTGCGACATATCTGCGGAGCGGATCAAATGAGGAGAGCGTTATCCTGTCCGGAACATCGTCAATGAGCACGTCGACGCCTGTTGCTCGCTCAAAAGCTTTTATATTTCGGCCTTCCTTGCCGATTATTTTTCCCTTCATTTCTTCTGAAGGTATCGTTACAAAAAGAGACATCACTTCGGCATTCACCGCGTTCCCTAAACGATGAATTGTGTTGGTTAGAATGGAACGCGCTTTGTCCTCAAGCCGTTCGCGGCCGTTCGCGGCAAGTTTTTGCAATCGCAAAAGTATCGCTTCTTCGTGAGCTTTTTCAATTTCGGAAAAAAGTTCCTTGCGCGCCGCATCTTCTGAAATGTTGGCGACTTTCGCGAGTTCTTTTGTTCGCTCTCTTATCAGTTTTTCGGCGGTAGCCTTTTCGTGCTCCGCTTCCTGTTCGCGCAAACGAATGTCCTCGTCTTTTTCATCCAAGTCGCGCTGTCGTGAATCAAGAAATTCCTCGCGGGAAACGATGTGTTCCTCTCGCGAAGCGAGTTTTTCTTCGCGCTCTTCTATCGGCGCGAGACGTTCTGTTTCAAAAACGGCACTGCGATATTCCGCATCGGCGATTATCTTGGCCGCCTGTTCTTTTGCCTGGAGTATCTTTTGTTTTGTCTCAAGTTCAATCGAACCGCGCTGGGCAAGACCAATAAGAACGCGCAGCACATAGCCGAGCGCAATGCCGCCCGTGCCTGAAAGCGCGAGCAATATCAATATGATTTTGAGTGACATACGCCCAATTTGTTATTCCCGACCCGCTATTTCGCGAGCACAGGATAAAGGTTTTAAAAGTGGGATGGGCGGACAGGCTTTCGTGTCAGATGTTCAGCGGGTCAGTATGTGAAGACTGTACCACTACTCCGGCTATTTATACACCTGATCTACAAGACCGTATTTCTTTGCTTCATCCGCGGTCATGAAGAAGTCACGTTCAACATCTTTCTCAATTTTCTCAAACGGCTGGCCTGTATTCTTTGCGAGAATGCGGTTCAGCCTCTCGCGAAGTTTTAATATCTGCTTTGCGGTTATTTCAATATCGGTCGCCTGACCTTCTGCTCCGCCGTGCGGTTGGTGGATCATTATTTCTGCGTTAGGCAGGGCAAAACGCTTTCCTTTCTCTCCTGCAGAGAGCAGTATCGCTCCGCCTGAAGCCGCCATGCCGACGCAAACCGTAGAAACTGCCGGCTTTACGTGATTCATTGTGTCCACCATCGCCAATGTCGCGGTAACCGAACCGCCGGGCGAGTTGATATACAGGGAAATATCTTTCTTTGGATCCTCAGCCTCAAGGAAAAGAAGCTGTGCGATGACGAGATTTGCCACATCATCATCTATCGGACCTCCGAGGAAGACGATGCGCTCTTTCAGGAGGCGCGAATAAATGTCATACGCACGCTCGCCGAACTGGCTCTTCTCGATGACCATCGGAACTAGCATTGAAGCGCGGTGTGTATTTCTTTCCATAAGTTTTCTATTGAGCGGTTGATTCAAACGGCACATTGTTTTGGGAAACTCTTTGTCCCCAAGCATAGAACGCGCCGATGATTATCATGAGAACGATAATAATAATCGATATAACAGCACCCCAAGACTGCGCCTTCGGCGACGGCATTGGAGAAGGTGTTACAGATTGTGTTTCTCCCTGAGGAAGTAGGGGTTCGTTTTCCATATTTATTTTTAGAATAATGTCGCAAGTGTAGCGAGTAATAGCAAAGCCACAATGTTCGCGATCTTTATCATCGGATTTATCGCAGGACCCGCCGTGTCTTTATACGGATCGCCGACAGTGTCGCCTGTGACAGCCGCTTTGTGCGCATCCGAACCCTTGCCGCCATGACTTCCGTCTTCAATGTGTTTTTTAGCATTGTCCCATGCTCCGCCTCCGGAGGTCATAGAGATGGCGACGAACAATCCCGTTACGATAATGCCGAGCAACATCGCACCAAGAGCATTGAATGCAGACGATTTGCCGGCGACAAAATTAACTATCATGAACAGAACGACAGGCGACAATACCGGCAAAAGTGACGGTATCAACATTTCGCGTATCGCTGCTTTTGTAAGCATGTCCACTGCGCGCCCGTAATTTGGTTTCTGAGTGCCTTTCATGATGCCCGGCATTTCCCTGAATTGTCTGCGTACCTCTTCAACAACTGCGCCTGCGGCGCGGCCGACAGCTGTCATTGCAATTCCGCCGAACAGATACGGCAACATTCCTCCTACAAACAGCCCCACGACTACCCACGGATCAGTGAGACTGAAAGAAGGAACAGTTATTCCCGAGAAGAAAGGATAGGCTCCGGAATGAATGAAATATTTCAAATCCTCCGTATACGCCGCAAAAAGCACGAGAGCGCCGAGCCCTGCTGAACCGATTGCATAACCTTTTGTCACCGCCTTGGTTGTGTTACCGACAGAATCCAGAGCATCGGTTACTTTTCGCACGTCGCCTTCCAAACCAGCCATCTCGGCGATACCGCCAGCATTATCAGTTACCGGACCGAAGGCATCCAAAGCAACTATCATTCCAGCCAATGACAACATTGTTGACACGGCAATTGCGATGCCGAAAAGTCCTGCGAAAGAATATGCCGAAATGATTCCAACACAGATGATAAGGGCCGGTACTGCTGTCGCTTCCATGGATATGGCGAGCCCCTGAATGACATTTGTCCCGTGGCCTGTAACAGACGCGGCGGCAATGTTCCTGACAGGGCGGTAATTTTTCCCTGTGTAATATTCAGTTATCCAGATAAGAGCGCCGGTAACTGCAAGTCCGACGATGCCGCAGAAGAACAAATCATTTCCTGTGAACGAAAGTCCGCCGGTCGTTGTGATAAGCGCCTTCATCCCGCCAGGTATCAGATTATTCATCAAAGGCCACAGCCCTGCGAGAGAAAGGATTCCTGTCGCTATCACTCCTTTGTAGAGCGCGCCCATGATGCTCTTTTTCTTTCCGAGCCGGACAAAGAATGTGCCTGCGATAGATGTGAGAATACACATTCCTGCAATAGCGAGCGGAAGTAGCATGAGCGACCATTTCATACCTCCAGTGAAATAGATGGAAGCGAGCACCATAGTGGCGACCGTGGTTACCACATATGTCTCAAAAAGGTCAGCGGCCATGCCGGCGCAATCACCGACGTTGTCGCCGACGTTGTCGGCGATAGTGGCCGGATTGCGTGGATCATCTTCCGGTATGCCGGCTTCCACCTTACCAACCATGTCGCCTCCAACGTCCGCACCTTTGGTGAAGATTCCTCCGCCAAGACGGGCAAAAATAGATATCAAAGAAGCTCCAAAACCTAGGGCGACGAGTGAATCTTGGATGATACGGCCCTGCGCGACAGTATTGATGTCGAGACCGAGACCATAGACGAGGAATGAGTAATATCCTGCAACGCCTATAAGTCCAAGACCGACGACCAGAAGACCGGTCACCGAGCCTGAACGGAACGCCAAGGAAAGTCCCTGCGCAAGTCCTTTGCGTGACGCTTCAGCAGTGCGCACGTTGGCGCGCACTGAAATATTCATACCTATATATCCGGCGGCTCCGGAAAGTGTTGCCCCTATCAGGAACCCGAATGCTACTTGCCATCCGAGGAAATACCACGCGAGCGCGAAAATAACCGCACCAACAATTGCAATAGTTGTGTATTGGCGATTCAGATAAGCCCGCGCGCCCTCCTGTATCGCGGCGGCGACTTCCTGCATGCGTTCGTTTCCGGGGCTCTTCGCCATTATGGATCTTACGGCCCACACGCCGTAGATAAGCGCTATAACACCGCACGCAAGTATGATTCCTAGTTCTGCGTTCATAATTTTTATTATTATGTTTCTATTTTTATTATTATACGTCCTTTGCCGGATCCCTGTCTTCCTCGGCGTCAGCCGCGGTCTCGTCGCTGGCAGGAAGCTCGGTCAGCTCTTCTTCAGCGGGAGTTTCGGTCTTTTCAACTGTTTCTTCCGTGATAATTTCCGCGCTTTCGGTCGGCATAATGCCGGCTGCTTCCGCCGGATCTTCGCAGCTCGTCATGGTAGTTGATTCTCCGTCCGATTCAGCGACTTCAGCTCCGCTAGCGGAGACGATATCGATGTTCCAGCCGGTGAGTTTCGCCGCCAAGCGTACGTTCTGTCCGCCTCGGCCTATTGCAAGAGATTGTTCATCTTCAGAAACTGTAACTGTCGCCCGGTGTTCAGCTTCATCAAGCACGACATCTATCGGCGTGGCGGGGGAGAGCGCCTCTTTCACGAATTCTTTTGCGTCATCGTTCCACTCAATGATGTCAATGCGTTCGCCTCCCAGCTCGCTCATTACTGTAGAAACGCGTACGCCGCGCTGACCTACGAGAGAACCAACAGGATCTACATGCGCCTCGCGGGAGACGAGAGCTATCTTCGTACGGCTTCCGGGTTCGCGCGCGAGCGCCTTGACCTCAATGGCGCCGGATGCGAGTTCGGGAGCTTCCAATTCAAAAAGCTTAACAACGAATTTAGGATGCGCACGCGAAAGTCGCAGATACACTCCGCGGAAACCTTCGTCCACCGCATAGAGATAGGCGCGGATGCGTTCGCCCATGCGATAACGCTCGCCGGGAATCTGTTCCTCATAAGGAATAATGCCGGTTGTGCGTCCAAGGTCGACGAAAATCGCACCGCGTTCCATACGCTGTACTATTCCGCTTACTATCTGGCCTTTTCTCTCGCCAAATTCCTCCATCATTGAGAGTTTTTCAGCCTCGCGGACTTTTTGTATGACCACCTGTTTCGCGGTCTGCGCCGCAATGCGCCCGAAATCGTCCTGCGGTTCAAGAGGAAAAATAATTTGCTCGCCAACTGAAGCGCCGCGCTTCATAAGTTTCGCGTCTGCGAGAAGAATATGCTTCTCGGGATCAAAGCGGGGCAGTTCTCCCTCGGCAACCTGCTCCTCCTCGTTATGAAATGCGTGCGAATGAATATGTTCCTCCGCTGGCTCTTCGTCTGGGGAAGGGAAACGCACCGTCGTATCATCAACGACGGTTTTTACCTGTTCAAATGAGATGGTACCGGTGTTGAGGTCCAATTTCGCATGCACGACCTGTCCGCGCTTGCCGTATTCGCGCTTATAGGCGGTCGCCATCGCGCTTTCAATGGCATCAATCATCGTCTCGCGATTAATGCCTCTGTCCTCAAACTCCCCGAGTACTGCATTGATGGTCTTTAGATCAATCATATGGAATATGTATGTCGCACCTTTTAAAAAGAAAGCCCCATCGGGGCATTTCAGTTGATGTCAAGATACCAGATTCTTTTTTGTAAGTCAATAAAAACAGCAAACCCCGCATCTGACGATGCGGGGTTTAAAGAACTTTTCTTTTCATTGAAGTGTAAAGTTCATCTTTAAACTTCCGTTTGGAATGTGAAATTCATATTTAGGTTCGAACATACAAACAGGAAAAGCGACCCAAAAATATGACTTGCTCACGAAATTTGAGACGTAAATTCTTATTTCTCCGTCTTTTCGTTCCTCCTCAAACACCGTTACTTTGTCGTCAGCCATGAGTTTGCCTTGTTGGTACCCATTTCCAACTTTCTTGTAGTAGAAATAGTATTGTTCTGAACCAATACTGCCGCTACCAAGAAAGAAGCTGCCAGTAATCCCGTCACCGTTACGCAGACTGACAATCTTCACCGTATTTGATACAACCTTATACTTAGGAATAAAATTGCCCGCCAAAACACCGATTAATAATCCTAACATGACGCCTACAAAGATAAACATTGCAGGTCCTGCTGGGTCATCAGATGACTTGCGATACCGGATCCAAACAATAACAGCGATTATTGCAAGAAGAATTGGCCAAATCATAATTTCCTCCTCCTTTTTTCGACGTATTTTTAGTTCCCCGTGCGCGGGAATATTTTTGAAGATCTTATTTCTGCTCATAAATTTAGCATACTGTGGCTTTTTTGTCAATAGCTCGTCATGTGCCAACAAAAACAGCAAACCCCGTGTCTCAAAAGACACGGGGTTTAAAGAACTTTCATTACTGACATGAGAATATTTTCACCATGTCAACAGCCATGGCAACATAGGAGTCAGCCACACGTTTAACAAGCGCGACGCCTAAGATTATTGCCATTGCCCACACGGACATCCAAAACAACACATTTCTTGTTTTTTCTTTCATTTTCCACCTTCCTTGCGGGGCTTAAAGAACTGCCTAATACTTCACAGAGTTACGTCTACTACCAAGGTCTTTCCGGTATGTTTCCCAACGATGTATGTTATGGGAACTTTGGCTCCAACTTTTTTCTGACATAAGAAATCCCTGTACATAACACAATTGCGCCCGTCAAAATAAATTTCTGCCTTACATACTCCCGGCCTAATGAGGCGTGTGCTGACGACGGTTCCGTTACCATTTTTTACCGGCGCATCCCTGTAGTCTTCAATATCTGAATACACCGAGTGTGATAATCCAACTGACAGGATAAATAACACGCCCACCAATATCTTTATTATCTTCATGTTTCCTCCTCCTTTTTTCGACGTATTTTTAGTTCCCCGTGCGCGGGAATATTTTTGAAGATCTTATTTCTGCTTTTAAATCTAGCATACTGTGGCTTTTTTGTCAATAGCTCATGACAATTCAATATAATTGTTAGTTTTTGTGGGGAATACGCGTTCTATTAACGGCAGTACACGTTATACTTTCTCTATATGCACGTTTCGGATGGGGAATTGAAAGAGTTCATTGTTGATTCAGGCCTCGTCGCCAAGAAGGAAATCGAGGCGGCCGCAGAAGAAGCCCAAAAAAAGGGACAACCACTCGGTGATATTCTCGTATCGCGCGGCTCCCTCGCAGAAGACGCGCTTCGGCGCATTCAGGCGTATGTACTCGGCATTCCTTTTGTAAATTTGAAGGAACATCGCATTCCTGTGGATGTTCTGTCTTTCATTCCGGAACCTATCGCCCGTACGCACAATATAATCGCGTATAAAAAAGAAAATGATTCGCTTGAAGTGGCGATGCTTGACGTGGAAGACCTCGCTTCAATCGATTCTGTGCGCAAAAAAACCGGACTGAAGATTCTTACACGGCTTACCGATAACGAAAGCATTAAGTACGCGCTTCTGCAGTACCAGAAATCCCTCAAAGACGAGTTCGGCGACATTATTTCAACCGAGGCCGAAAAAATACACGTCGTTGCGGAAGGAAATAAGGACTTATCAAGCGACGATCTTAAGAAAATGGCGGAAGATCTGCCGATAGTACGCATTGTGGACACTTTGTTGAGGCACGCGATCGTACAAGGAGCTTCTGACGTACACATTGAGCCGATGGAAACTGAGGTGCTGGTCCGCTATCGCATTGACGGGATCCTTCATGATGCGATGACGCTTCCAAAAGCGGCGGCCGCAGGCATCGTCGCCCGCATCAAGGTTCTTTCTAATCTGAAACTGGACGAAAAACGTCTTCCTCAGGACGGCCGATTCAAAATGGAAACCGAGGCAGACCGTGTTTCATTCCGCGTCTCAATTCTCCCGACGTTCTTCGGAGAAAAAACTGTGATGCGTCTCCTGCGGGAGACCGGTGAAGGATTTACTCTTGAAGTGCTCGGTCTTCATGGAGAGAATATGGAGCGTATCCATGCCGCGCTCAAGCAGACTACAGGCATAATTCTTATTTCCGGACCGACAGGTTCAGGAAAGACGACGACGCTATATACGATGCTTGATATCCTAAATCAGCCGGACGTAAACATATCAACAATTGAGGATCCTATTGAATACCAGATGAAGCGCGTTAACCAAACGCAGGTTAATCCGCAGATAGGTTTTACTTTTGCGAACGGATTGCGTTCTCTGGTGCGCCAAGATCCGGACATCATCATGGTCGGCGAAATACGCGACGGAGAAACAGCATCGCTTGCCATCAACGCTGCGTTGACCGGACATCTTGTGCTCTCAACCATCCACACAAACAGTGCCGCCGGCGCCATTCCGCGCCTTATCGATATGGGAGTTGAGCCTTTTCTTCTCGTTTCAACTGTGCGCGTCATCATAGGACAACGGCTCGTAAGAAAGCTTTGTGAAAATAAGGAGGAATACTCTATTGATGCCGCCACGCGCGCAAAAATTGCGAGCGACGCTGATTTTGCTCCGGCATTTAAAGCTCTGAAAGATGAAAAACTTATAAAAGAAGGCTCAACAGTCAACGACATACATTTTTATAGGCCTGTACCTGGAGGCGAGAGCGAGGACGGGTATAAGAGCCGTATAGGAATCCACGAAGTTCTTGCTGTTTCTCCTTCCATTCGAGAAATAATGCTTCACTCAAGCACAAGCGATGCGATTGAGGCGCAGGCTAAAAAAGAAGGGATGTTAACGATGTTCCAAGACGGACTTTATAAAGCCGCGCGCGGTATCACAAGCGTTGAGGAGGTCCTGCGCGCTATATCCGAATAATATGCCCCGTATGACAACTTCAACATTCTCACGTTTCTTCACAAGGGCAACTTATGTAAAGTTGTCATACGGGGTATGAAATTCCGCACCACGATACGAAAGGATGGGTTGCCGAACCAGACGAAAACCATTGATGCGCCGTCACGTTTCGATGTGTACGAACAGGTCAGAAATGACGGGGGTTTCGTTGTTTCAATAACTGAACATCGCGAATTTTCTTTTGGCATACATTCCCGTTTCAATATAACAATCGGCACGGGAGTTAAGCGCATGGAAATCGTCCGCACAGCCAAGAATTTGTCATCCATGCTTTCGGCGGGTCTTTCCGTTTCGCGCGCTCTTTCAATAATTGAACGCCAGTCCGGAAATAAGCATTTTAAAGCGGTCATTTGCGGCATCTCCGAATCTATTAAGAACGGATCTTCATTGCATGAGGCTTTGGCGGCATATCCGAAAGTTTTTCCGGAAATATTCGTTGCCATGACACGGGCAGGGGAGGAGTCAGGTTCTCTGTCCGAGTCCCTTAATGTCGTTGCTTTGCAGATGGAACGTTCTCAAAATTTAGTGAGGAAAATCAAAGGGGCGATGATTTATCCTGCGATAGTCATATCTGTAGTCGCAGTTGTCGGCGTTCTCATGCTCATTTATGTCGTACCGACTTTGACGAGCACGTTCACATCGCTCGGCGTAAAAGTTCCTATAGCCACGCGTATTATTGTTGCTCTATCAAATTTCATGGTCGCTCATTCACTGTTCGTTCTCTCATCGCTGGTTGTATTAGTTGTAGGATTCATTCTTTTCGTCCGATCAAAAACTGGCGGTTCTGTTGTTGTGGCGTGCGCCCTTCGTCTGCCCGTTGTTGCGGAACTTGTGCGCGAGACATACACGGCGCGAGCATCACGTACGCTTTCATCTCTTTTGTCCGCCGGAGTGCCTGTTCTTGACGCTCTTTCCATAACAAAAGATGTCGTAAATACGAGAGCGTACGCGGAAGTTGTCAGCGAAGCGGAAGTGCATGTCAAAAAAGGAGAACTTCTTTCCGCTGCATTTTCAGAACATACGAAATTGTATCCGCTACTTATGAGTGAAATGCTTGCCGTCGGGGAAGAGACCGGAAAAGTCGCCGATATGCTCAGGCAAGTAGCTGAATTTTATGAGGAAAACGTCGCTGAGAAAACCAAGGACCTTTCCACGATAATAGAGCCGGCTCTTATGATACTTATCGGAATTTTCGTCGGAATTTTCGCCGTCTCAATGATCGCTCCGATTTATCAGCTTTCATCTGCGATATAACATGAGGGCGTTACGCGGATTCTCATTTGTTGAGGTCTTGGTTTCCATATTTATCATGAGCATGATGTTGCTCTTATTTCAGGCTATTCAAAGAAGCTCGGCCTTGGTGGTCTCAACGCGGAATCAGGACGCGGCGCTCACCATCGCCCGCAATGAAATTGAAAAAGTGCGCGCCGGAGGATATGAGGCGGTTCCGGAAAGCGGCCCATTTTCCGACGCTCTGCTTTCCGAACTGCCCTCAGGAAGCGCGGCACTCACTACGAGCGAATATAATGAAAAAACTAAACAGGTTACCGCGAGTGTTTCTTGGCAGGAGAGAAATATGGAAACACAGAGTTCGGTTTCGCTTTCAACTCTTATTACACAAGTCGGCGGACTTCAATGAATATTTTTCAACTAAAATATCGCCAGCGTGGATTTACTCTCATCGAGACAGTTATCGTTATTGCTCTTTCTGCAAGCATGTTCGGGGTACTTAGCCTTCTCGTCCGCAGTTTTTATGTTTCATATTCCTATGAGCAGTCAGCGGCTATTTCAGCGGAATCGGCGCGCTCGGTAATAAAGGAAGTCGAATCTTTAACTCTTGTGGCTGATAAAGTTCTGTCTTCTCACGTTTTTTCATCCGCAACATATGATTCTTCTTCAAATTCGCTGGTTCTGGAAATTCCTTCCATTGATTCATCGGGCGCCATTGTTTCAGGCTCGTATGATTACGCCGCTTTCTATTTACAGGATACGAATGCTTATCGGATCCTTGAGGCTAATGCCGCGAGCAGTCGCGCATCAGGAACTAAAAAATTAAGCGACACGATCTCATCCCTCACGTTCTCATACAACAACGCTGATTTTGCTCTTGCGGATGCGGTGACGGTTGACGTGCAGACATTGGTGCAATCCAGAGGGCAGGGCAGCGCTGACCACAGGAGCGAGCAGTTATATCTGCGCAATTTTTAAACTGTACTGTATGCACCAAATAAAATTCAACCGCGGCAGTATACTCCTCCTAACTCTCGTATTTTTAGGCGTGTTCTTTACTATCTCAACGGCTTACTTTAATTTCATTACCCGTTATTCACAGAGCGAGAACATCGCTATAGCGAGCGCTCAGGCGTTCAATCTGGCGGAAGCCGGCATTGATAATGCGGCTTATCAGTTGAACCAGAACCCTGACTATACGGGGGAAACGGACACAGAACTCGGGAACGGAACGATGACAATAACTGTAACAAGCATTGACAGCTCGTCTAAGAGAATTTCTGTGACGGCGTATGTTCCGAACAGTACAGATCCGATAGCAACTAAAACAGTCAAAGCAAATGTTTCCGTCAACAGCAACATCGTTTCGTTCCGCTACGGAGTTCAGGCCGGTGCCGGAGGATTTGCATTAAGCGGAGGATCAATAATTCACGGCAGTATTTATGCGAATGGGGATATTGATGCGACAACAGGCGTTCATGTCACCGGCTCAGCGACAGCCGCAAATCCTCCTGCGGTTGCCACAGATCAGGCGAATGATACTCCGGCGATTTCTTCCTGTTCAAGTTCTACATGCATAACATTCGCCGACTCAACTGCGACACAGGATATTGCCCAAAGTTTTAAGATCTCAGATGCGCTACCGTTGAATACTATCCAGTTCTACATAAAGAAAGTCGGCGCTCCGTCTGACGCTGTTGTAAAAATCGTAAATGATAATTCAGGAAGTCCCGGAACCGATGTTTTTATGTCCGGCACTCTTTCAGCATCAATGATTACAACGAATTTCGGCTGGGTGAGCGTAATGATGCCGTCCACGCCGGTACTTGACCCGAACCAGACATACTGGATGGTCATTGACGGAAGCAGCAACTCCACCAAATACTATATTCTTGGCGCAAATGCGAACGGATATGCAAACGGTGCCGCAAAAATAGGAAAATATTCAGGAACGTGGTCTTCCACCTCGCCGGCCGGTCTCGACGGTTACTTTAAAATATCTCTCGGCGGAGGCACTTCAATGATCGGCGGAAATACTTATGTCACAGGCGTATACGTCGGCACTTTAACAACTGACGATGCGTGGGCGCACAACGTTATGGGGGCAACAGTAACCGGAACTATATACTGCCAAACCAGCAGTTATACGAACAAGGCATGCAACACAAGCCGAGCCGATCCAACTCCTGTGGCGATGCCGCTCTCAGACGGCAACATTCAGGAATGGAAAGACGAGGCAGAAGCCGGAGGAATTGTGACTGGTGACTATCATTCCGGTTGGGCCGGAGCGACTCTTGGACCGAAGAAAATTACAGGCAATTTGCTTGTGGATGGCGGGGGAACTTTTACCGTGTCTGGAACCCTCTGGGTTGAGGGCAACATCACTGTAACAGGCGGAGGAAAAGTAAAGCTCGCCTCAAGTTATGGAACAAATGACGGCGCAATAATCAGCGACGGTTATGTCATCGTAAATGGAGGCGCAACATTCAGCGGTTCGGGCCAATCTGGGAGTTATCCGTTCCTTATTACAACGAGCGCGTGTCCCGTTGCGTCCGGATGTGATGAAAACAATGCTGTTTATTTGAGCGGCGGGGCGGGTACTGTGGCTATTGTTGCCCAAAACGGCACTGTTCAAATAAACGGCGGCAGCGCCTTAAAGGCAGTGACGGCAAAACAGATATCTATGAGCGGCGGGGCGGAACTGCAATATGACGACGGACTTATCAACACGAACTTCTCCTCCGGACCAGGCGGTTCCTGGGTTTTTGTTCCGGGGTCATATGCCATTACTCAATAGGAAAAACGCTTAACAAGCGTGATATCCTTTATGTATGCTCATTGTTGCCAATTGGAAAGCTTATGTGGAGGAATTTGCGAAGGCAAAAAAACTATTCGCCGAGAGCAAGAAATTAGCGCATCAAACGGATTGCGAGATAGTGCTAGCCCCTCCTGCTCCATTACTCGGTGCATTGGCGGTTCGCAATAAGTCTTCAGTCGCATTTGCGGCTCAGGATGTTTCTAAAACCGCAGGCGGGGCAGAAACAGGCGAGGTGACCTCGCAAGCATACACTGCTGTCGGCGCGACATACGCGATAATCGGACACTCAGAACGGCGCTCTGCGGGAGATACTGACGCAATTATCTCGGAGAAACTGGCGCACGCTCTTGCACAGGGGCTTATTCCCATCCTTTGCGTTGGTGAGCGCGAACGCGATGATGACGGCGCGTATTTAACATTTATCCGCGAAGAATTGACTCGTGCAATTGAGCCTCTCGCGCCGAAAGAACGCGCGAAAGTGATTGTTGCTTATGAACCTCTCTGGGCAATCGGCAAAACAGCCGCGCTTGCCGAAAAATCGAACGATCTTGCAGAGATGGTTTTATATATTCGCAAAGTACTCGCTGAACTATTGCCGGGGAAAAGTTCCGTACATTCTTCCGTACTTTATGGCGGTTCAGTAGAACCGGGGAATATTCGCGATTTGGCCGGGAGCTCCGGCGTTGACGGATTCCTTATCGGGCATGCATCGGTTGATCCGCACATGTTCAATCTGCTTGTAAAGCAGCTCGCATAAAAATGCGCTCTGTCCGCGACATCAAGCTGTTTGAAAATATCCCGATACTGGTGCGGGCGGCAATGAATGTTCCTGTTGAGAACGGGGAAGTTGTGAACGATTATCGTTTACGGCGCGCCGTGCCGACTATTCGTTTTCTTTCGGAACACGGGGCGAAAGTTATACTCATAAGCCATATAGGCGAGAAGGGAACAGAGACTCTCGCTCCGGTTGCCGAAGCTCTTGGAAAACTTGTCTCTGGAGTTTCGTTCTTTCCTGAAACGATTGGCGCGCGGGCGCGGGCGGCAGTCCGCGATCTTGTTCCGGGCCAGATCCTTGTTCTTGAAAATCTGCGCCGAGATAAAGGAGAAAAAACAAACGATAAAGCTTTCGCAAAGGAACTTGCCGCGCTCGGTGATATTTTTGTTGAGGATTGTTTTGATGCGTGCCATCGCGCACATGCCTCAATCGTCGGAATTCCTGAAATACTTCCAAGTTATGCGGGGCTTCTTCTTGAAGACGAGATGAACGAATTGTCTCGTGCTATGAAGCCGAAACATCCGGCGCTTGCAGTTATCGGAGGAATGAAATTCTCCACAAAAGAAGCGGTGCTTGAAAAGTTGCTTGAGGTTTATGACCAAGTGTTCATTGGTGGCGCGCTCGCGAATGATTTTCTTAAGGCATCAGGACAGGAGGTGGGGAAGTCGCTTGTTTCCGACACTGAAGCAGACATTCTCAAAAAAATTCTTTCTAATCCGAAAACTGTTCTGCCGATGGATTCGCTTGTCGTACCGACAGAAATTGTCGGGTCAATGAATGCCCGAGCTGAGGCCCGCATCGCCAGCGCCGGACAGATACATCCTAATGAGGTTATTCTTGATCACGGCCCAGGTACATCCGCGCTTCTGGCGAACATGGCAAAAAAAGCGAAAACAATTCTCTGGAACGGACCGCTGGGGGATTATGAAAAGGGTTTTGTTGATGCCACCGACTCTTTTGCACGAGCGGTCGCAAATTCAGGTGCGTATTCAGTGGTCGGCGGCGGAGATACTGTCGCTTCTATTGAAGACCTGGGTCTTTTGCCGCGTTTTTCTTTCGTTTCTACCGGCGGAGGCGCAATGCTGGACTTTCTTGCAACCGGAACGCTCCCAGGTATTGAGGCCCTTCACTAAATCTTGGGAGGCTTGTCTTTCAAGAAACGTGGTAGGAGGTGAATGTGGACGTGGGGGACATCGGCGCCAAGGATAGAAAGCTGAATGTAATCTGCTTTATATTCCTCCTTTAATTCTTTTGCAATGTGCCGCGCGGCCCGGAAAAATCTATTTGATTCTTCGTCGGGCATGTCATAAAACCAATGATAATGCTCCACAGGAATCACGAGTGTGTGGCCTTGGACTTTTTGGTCAATATCAAGAAATGAGACAATTGTATTATCTTCATGATGAACCTTGCGTGAAGGGATTTCTCCAGCAGCAATTTTACAGAAAATGCATTCTTCCATTGCTTTTAATTCTACAACCTATAACCTACTCCTTACAACATCCGTATGTTTCCTCTCCACGACCTTCTCGATGACGTTCTACGCGAAGAACTGAGTGCTTATGATGACCTTACCGCGGCTCTTTTGTCGCGCCGAGGTATTTTGACGAAAGAGGATGCCGAAAAGTTTTTAAATCCGTCTTATGATGAACATCTTCATGATCCTTTATTGATGTGCGACATGGAGAAAGCGGCTCGAAGACTCGCCGCGGCAATTCTTTCGGGAGAAAAAATCGCCATTTGGAGCGATTATGATTGCGACGGCATTCCGGGCGCCGTTTTGATGCATGATTTTCTGAAAAAAGTCGGTGCGAATTTTGAGATACACATTCCGCATCGTCATAACGACGGCTACGGAATGAATATCGACGGTATCGAGAAGCTGTCAAAAAGCGGAGTGAAACTTATCGTTACTGTGGATTCAGGAATTACTGATATTGACCCAGTAGCACGCGCAAAAGAATTGGAAATTGATGTGATTATTACCGACCATCACCTGCCTGCGCAGGCAGGTTTACCTGACGCATTTGCCATAATTAATCCGAACGCGCGCCCTGATGAGACATATCCGTTCCATGAACTCTGCGGCTCCGCTGTTGCGTGGAAATTAGCGTGCGCAACGCTCGCTGTTTCGCCTGAATTGCGCGAAAAAGTTCCCGTCGGCTGGGAGAAATGGCTTCTTGATATGGTCGGACTCGCAACAATTGCCGATATGGTCCCTCTCACGGGCGAAAATCGCGTGTTCGCGACGTACGGACTTAAGGTTTTGAGAAAATCACCGCGCATCGGCCTTCAAAAACTTTGTCGTTCAATGAGGTGCGACCAGCGTTTTCTTACCGAGGATGATATCGGTTTTATGCTCGCGCCGCGCATAAATGCGGCAAGTAGAATGGGAGACGCGCAGGATGCTTTCCGTCTTTTCACTACAAATGATGAGAATGAAGCTGATCTGCTAGCGAAAAAACTGGAGAAAGCAAACAGAACCAGAAAGGCTGAAGCGGGCGCAATCACGCGCGCTGTGCACGCGCGTTTGAAAGAGCGCGGAAAAATTCGCGAGGTAATCGCGCTCGGCGATCCGGAATGGCGACCGGCGCTCTTGGGTCTTGTCGCCGGAAATATTGCGGATGAATATGAACGCCCCGTATTCCTCTGGGGAAGGGAAGGAAATATGAGCATTAAAGGATCGGTGCGAAGTTGTGACGGGATACACGCGCTTGAGCTTATGCAAGCTGCAGAGGATACATTCGTTGAGTTTGGCGGACACGCGGCAGCAGGCGGTTTCACCGTCAAAGATGACGCCGTATTTTTTCTTGAAGATAAATTAGTAGCGGCATATGAACGTCTTGATGAAAAAGATGAGGGCGATGACCTTTCAAAACATGCGGATGCCGTGCTGACGCCGGAAGAGGCGACAGAATCATTCCTGAAAAAAATTGAACGGCTCTCTCCGTTCGGTATGCAGAACCAAAAACCGGTGTTCCTGTTGCGAGAGGTTTCTGTTCGGGAGATTTCACGCTTCGGCAAAGCGCAGGAGCACTTGAAATTAAAAATCAGTTCGCCAGACAGAAACAACACCATTGATGCTGTGACTTTTTTTGCAAAAGGAATTATCGCGCGCGCCGCTGACACAATGAGTCAGAATGATTGCGCAACCATCCTTGCTCATTTGGAACGCGATACGTTTTCCCGCGGGAATCCAGTCCGCCTGCGACTTCTTGATATCCGCGTGAGGTGACTCCTTACGCAGGAAGGTGTTTCCTCACGCGCGTTTGGTATAGTTACCGTCATGCATTTCACTATCCACTCTGACGGCGGGGCGAGAGGGAATCCGGGGCCTGCTGGCGCGGGCGTGATGATACGCGACGAATTGGGCAATTCGGTCGCGAGCGTCTCGAAGTTCCTCGGGGCGCAGACCAACAATTTTGCAGAATATGAGGCGGTTATCCTCGGCTTTGAAGCACTCGCAAAAATAGTTCCGGCGGCGAAACGCGATAAAACCGATGTCGTCGTGAAAATGGATAGCGAACTTGTCGTGAAGCAAATGCGCGGAGAATATAAAGTTAAGAACGCTGTTTTAAAAGAACAAAAAGCGCGGCTAGCCCAAATCGCCACGGCATTCAAATCCGTCTCATTTGTTCATGTTCCACGGGAGGAAAACAGTGACGCCGACGCCCTCGCGAATGAAGCGATGGATAGGGGTGCATGAGAATTCTTGTTGCCGTTGTTGCAGGATTCGCGAGCGGAGTTTTTCTCCGCTCGCTTTTTAGTTTCGGTTGGCCGGTGATTATTTTTGTTTTAATTCTTGCGATGATTCTTATCATCGTCCCGAGTCTTTTCGAGGGACAGCGTCGTGTCATATACAAATTAGGAGCGGTTTTTTGTTTGCTCGCGGCGCTCGGGATGGTGCGCGCGATGGTTGCCGACACGCCCGTGCCCGATACTTTTATGAGAGATTTGAAACATCGCGTTTCGTATGAGGGTGTGGTGGTCGCCGACCCTGATGTTCGCGACGCGAACCAGCGCGTTAAGATACGCGTTTCCAACAGCGAGGAGACAACTGTTATGCTCGCTGTCGCGCAGCGTTCGCCAGAAGTAGCTGTTGGAGAAAGAGTGCACGTTTCTGGCACTTTAGAGATTCCTGAACCGTTCGACACCGACGGCGGACGTGTCTTCCGTTACGACAAATATCTGGAACGTGATGGGGTGCGCTTCATCCTTAATTTCGCTTATCTGCGAGTCGTGCAGGAAGCTCCTTGGTATTCGATACCTGCCGCGCTTGCGCGCGTGAAGCATTTGTTCCTGAACGGTTTGCAGGCAACATTACCTGAGCCATACGCATCGCTGGCCGGCGGTGTAGTAATAGGAGGGAAGACCGGCCTTGGGAATGAATTGCAACAGGATTTCATCCGTTCGGGTCTGGTGCAAATCATCGTATTGTCCGGATATAACGTGATGATAGTCGCGGAATGGATAATGTCAGCATTAGCTTTTACCAAATTATCAAAACGGTGGTGTGCAGTGGCTGGCGCAATTGCAATTTTTATTTTCGTCGGCATCGCCGGAGCGTCCGTGACCGCATTACGCGCCGCTCTTATGGCATTCATCGCTCTTTACGCGCGCGCAACAAGTCGTTCATATGCAGCAGGCCGTGCGCTTCTTTTGGTGGTATTCCTGATGATACTTTGGAATCCTTTGTATCTGGTCTTTGACCCCGGTTTCGGCCTGTCGGTGGCTGCAACTGCAGGACTCATCTGGCTTGCGCCCATCATTGAGCGCCTACTGATAGCGAGGGGAGAAAGATTTTTGAGAGTGATGCCAAGTGCAGTTTTTCCTTCAGGAAAAATGGAACGCTCTCAAAAATCTTTCGCGCCGAGCGGTTTCTGGACAAATGCGATTGCAACAACGCTGTCTGCACAAATCGCAGTTTTGCCGCTACTGCTTTATGACACAGGAAATCTTTCTCTTGTTTCAATACCGGCAAATCTTCTCACGATGCCGGTGGTGCCTCTCGCCATGGGATTTTCCGCGCTCGCAGGATTCGCAGGAATGTTATTCGGTTCTTTCGCGTCATTCATTGGCATAGCACTGGCATTCCCAGCTTATGTAGCCAATGCTTATTTAATTTTTATCGCACAATTTTCCGCTTCTTTGCCGTTCGCGGCCTTTACGCTCCCCGCATTCCCGTTTTGGCTCGTCCTTTTTGCATACACAATACTCATTTGCATTCCTTTTTCGAAACGCTATGCTTGCAAGATATGAACATGGAATCACTTGGTAAAAATGAGAAAGACTTAACAAACGAGGGAATGGCGGCAGAGGAATTTCTATCTTCGGGAAAGACGCCGGTGCTTGGTGTTCAGGGTGAAGTGATTGGAATGGCGAGTTCCAAAGAAGAAGCGGACAGAATATATAGGGAATATAGGGAAAAGATTGATCTGCATTAAAGAATGCGCTTTTTGTTTTGTTGTATCGCGTTTCTTTTCGCCGCGAATTTTTTGATTTACCGGACAATACTAACCCCGCAAGTATTAAATGTATCAATATTGGAAGTTGGTCCGCAGACTGGCGGAGGCAGCGCGATTTTAGTACGCACGCCAAATGATAAAAACATTCTTATAAATACTGGGCCTGACGCGAGCATCCTGCGGGCGCTTGGTACGGCATTATCTCCATGGCAGCGCGATATAGATACTGTCGTGCTAACGAGTACAAAAACCAGTGAGACGGGAGGTTTGCAGGATGTTATAAATCGCTATCACGTCTCAAATTTTGTGCGTTTCGGCAATACAGTTCCGTACGGCACGCCTCTCCTAGTTGATAATGTGAACATCAATATTCTCTCTCCAAATGTGCTCAGCATTTCTTACGGAGGCGCTTCGCTGACCATTTCTTCAAGCACAGAAAAAGGCATATACGTCTCGAACGGGGAAGCGTTTTTTAAAACTAAATAACTTTCGCTTTCTTAAGCGCGGCAAAAGCGCCGTTCTTTTTTATGGTTTTCAATCCTTTTACAGAAACATCAATAATGACGGTTTTCTTTAGTTCCGGCACGTAGATACGCCGTTTTTGGAGATTCGCCTTTCTGCGGACCTTTCCTGTCGGGTTGAATTGGGTTGCGCGAACGCGGTTAGAGTACCTGCCGCCGATCTGCGTGCTCTTTCCAGTTATTTTGCATTCTCGTGCCATAGTCGTCGCATGGTAACATAGGATGCGACACAAGCAAATGATTCAATGACCATCGCCCTTACACTTATAATTCTTATCTTCTCCGTTATTGTCCACGAGGTGGCGCATGGCTATGCCGCCAATTCGCTCGGCGATCCGACAGCCCGCTTAGCGGGGCGTCTTACACTCAATCCGTTTCCTCACATTGACCTTATGGGTTCTGTGATAATTCCTGCACTGCTTGTACTAACAGGATCGCCGATTCTTTTCGGTTGGGCGAAACCCGTGCCTTATAACCCGTACAATCTCAGGAGCCAGCGATGGGGAGAATCGCTCGTAGCGATAGCCGGAAGCGCCACCAATATTTTGCTCGCAATTATTTTCGGGCTCATTTTGCGTTTTGGTTTAATGATAGATCTTCCTGCAACAGCGATGTCGCTTGCCGCAAATATCGCCTTTATTAATCTGTTCCTTGGTTTCTTTAATCTTATTCCGTTCCCGCCCCTTGATGGCTTCACAGCTTTGCGTTCTGCTTTGCCGTGGCATCTTTCTTCCCGTTTGTTGCACATTGAACAAAGAATTCGCAGCGCAGGAACTCTCTCTCTGATACTGTTCCTTATTTTATTCTCGTACATTTTCGCCGGATACTTCTTCAGTTTCGTTCTTTGGATATTCGGATTTATCACCGGCAGCTAGGTTTAACTTCGTTTTAAAGGATGGTGGTGGATAGATAAAACAAAAAAGGAGCTGGCGACTGTTATACTAAAGAGGATGGAGTACCAAGTGCCCCAATTTATTGAGGTTGAAGGAAAAATAGTCGGGCCCTTAACCTTAAAGCAATTTATTTACATCGCCGGTGCTGGGGGGCTTTGTATAGTGTTCTTTGCTTATTTGAATGTCGTACTTGCACTTTTATTTTCCGCTGCGGTTGTAGGATTCGCTGTGACACTCGCTTTCTACAAAGTTAACGGAAAACCTTTCATCAATATTCTTGAAGCCGGATTTGACTATTACACAGGCAAGAAATTTTTTCTCTGGAAGCATGAGGAACCTAGTGTAGGGAAGAGCAACGCGGCAGCCGCCGCTGCGGCGGAAGCTGCAACAGCGGCAAATACGCAACGCGCGGCTCCGCGTCTTACGCGAGGGAAACTTTCGGAGCTAGCTTGGTCTCTGGACATCAGAAATCCCGCACCGAGTTCTCAGGACGCAGAAGAATAACATGGCTACAATGAAACCAGCAGGAGCAACCCAGCAATTCGTTCCGATAAAAGAGATACGGAACGGCATTATAATTCTTAAAGACGGCGGTTATCGGGGTGTCCTGATATGCTCATCTATCAATTTTGGGCTCAAATCGGAAGAGGAACAGCGTGCCATCACGCTCGGTTTCCAGAACTTCCTTAACACTCTGGATTTCTCAATTCAGATAGTCGTAAATTCGCGCAAAATGGACTTGCGACCGTATCTTACTCTTCTTGAACAGAAGGGTCCTGAGCAAAAAACAGAACTTATGCGCATCCAGTTGCGCGAATACATTGAATTCATCCGTTCTTTTGCAGACCAGGCGAATATTATGACCAAGTCATTTTATGTCGTCGTGTCGTATGCGCCGCATACGACTACGGCGCACGCGATGAGTTTCCTTCGGCATGACAGCGCGTCAGAAAAAAACACTGCATCAAGCACCTCTTTTGAGGAAGATTTGGCACAACTTGAGCAACGGCTTTCCCTCGTCGCCGGCGGATTGTCCGGCACGGGAGTGCGCGCGGTTCCTCTCGGGACCGAAGAAATTATTGAGTTGCTTTACCGTTCTTTCAACCCGGGCGAACTTGAGAATCCTATCCGATTAGATACCTAAATATGGCACTTCTTGATTTTTTAAATCGTAAAAAGGAAGAAACGGCGGCAATAACGCCTGTCCTTCCGAAAGACATATACAAACAGGGATCCCTTGACCTTGTTGATACTATCGCTCCAACAGCGCTCAAAATAGGTTCGCGAGAAATTGAACTTGGAGAAAAATTTGTTCGTTCTTTCTATACGGTCTCATATCCGCGCTTTCTTTCTGACGGTTGGTTCTCTCCCGTTATAAACCTCGATAAGGTCCTTGATGCATCAATATTCATTCATCCGATAGAAACTGAACAGGCATTGCGCAGTTTCCAGAAAAAAGTCGCCGAAGTCCAGAGCCAGATAAGCGAGCGTGAAGCAAAAGGTCTCGTGCGCGACCCTCTTCTTGATACCGCTTATCAGGATCTCGAAAGTTTGCGCAATAATTTGCAACAAGCGCAGGAAAAACTTTTTGACGTCGGTTTGTATCTCGCTCTTTATGGCGATACAAAGGAAGATATTGATAAAACAGAGGGCGATATTCGCGGAATCCTTGATGCGAAGCTTGTGTATACCAAACCCGCGCTCTTCCAGCAGGAACAAGGATTCCGTTCGTGCATTCCTCTGGGCACAGACGAGCTCTTGGTAAATTCCAAATTGAATTCCTCTCCTCTTTCTTCCATCTTCCCGTTCGTTTCTTTTGACCTCACGAGCGACCGCGGAATTCTCTACGGCATCAATAGGCATAATTCCTCACTTATACTTTTTGACCGTTTCTCGCTTGAGAACTACAACTCGGTCATTTTCGCGAAGTCCGGTTCCGGCAAGAGCTATTGCACTAAGCTCGAGATTTTGCGTTCTCTCATGTTTGGTACGGACATTATCGTGATAGATCCTGAGCGTGAGTATGACCAGCTTGTTGAGGCAACCGGCGGACGTTCGTTCCACATCTCGCTCTCGTCCGAACACCACATCAATCCTTTCGATCTTCCGCCGGTTAAAGAGGATGAGGACCCGAAAGATATTTTGCGCTCAAACATCATCGCTCTTGTCGGCCTTTTCCGAATCATGCTAGGAGGCCTGTCGCATGAGGAAGACGCTATTGTTGACCGCGCCATCAGCGAAACATACGCACTCAAGGATATTACCGGTGATGCTGATTTTACCGGCGCAGAATCACCGCTTCTTACTGATTTTGAGCAGGTGCTTTCCGGAATGGAAGGAAGCGAGTCTCTGATAGAACGTCTTTCTAAATACACTCGCGGTTCATGGGCAGGGTTCCTGGACCAACCGACCAACATCGACCTGAAACAGCAGTTTGAGGTCTTCTCGGTGCGCGACATGGAGGACGAGCTTAAGCCCGTGGCGATGTATATCATCACTCACTACATCTGGAACGCTGTGCGCCATGATCTGAAAAAACGTCTTCTTATAATCGACGAGGCGTGGTGGATGATGAAGAGCGAGGACACAGCATCCTTCCTTTATTCTGTAGCTAAGCGCGGTCGTAAATATTTCTTAGGTGTTTGCACCATCACACAAGACGTTGAAGATTTCTTGAAAAGTCCTTACGGGCGTCCAATCCTTACCAACTCTTCTCTGCAGATGCTTTTGAAGCAGTCGCCGACAACAATAGAAGTTCTGCAGCAGACGTTTAATCTTACGAATGAGGAAAAATATCTTCTTCTTGAGGCCGGAGTAGGGGAAGGACTCTTCTTCGCCGGACTGAAGCACGTCGCAATTAAGGTCGTCGCGAGTTATACCGAGGACCAGATTATTACCTCAGATCCTTCACAGCTCCTTGCAATTAAAGAGGGGAAAGCACAGCATGCCGCCGAACAGAAACAGCAGTAGTCAGGAACCTCCGAAGACGATGACGTGGGCTAAAGCTGCGCCCGCTCTTGTTGTTGCCGGTATTTTTGATGCTCTGCGGTATTTCTTTCTTTCGTTCTGGTTTTTTGGACCCGCGTTGGCAAGTATTTTTTGTACTATTGGTATTAATAGTTTTCTTGGAACAACCCTTGCTTCGGTAGTAGGAAAAACTGTGGCTTTAGGATGCGGTACTGCTGCGGGTGCGGCTGTTTATTTCGGAGCACCGATAATTGCATCCTTCGGAACTACGATGGCGATCTCGGTCGGATTTATGGGTTGGCTTATAGCGGTGGTTATTATCCTCGGAACGGACACGCGCACTTTCGGCGAAAACCCGTTCGCCGTTCTTTGGATCTTAGAGGGAATTGGCGCGAGCGTTTTTATAATGAGCTGGAATGTGTACAAAACTCAAATAAAAAAGGAGCGCGCGGCGTTAAAAAAATACAAAGAGGAGCAGGCCGAACTTCAAATTCAGGAGCAAAACCAAAGAATGGCGGAGTTTGTGCAGGCAAGTTCGAACCAGTTGGCTCAGGCTGAGATATAATATGAATATGCGCTTTAATGTTCTGGCTACTCTTCTGCTTATCCTCTCCATTCCGATATTGTTTTTTGCACAAACTAGCGGAGCCGCTACGAACGGCACGTTCACCGTTTCAATAAGTCCCCAATATCCGGAGCCTTGGAGTCAAGCGACACTAACGATACTTTCATCGGATATTGACATGGCGAATGCGACTGTTGACGTGTCTGCCGCAGGCGATGAAATTTATCAGGGGAGTGTACGTCCGGTTGAAATTCAAATGGGAAAGGCAGGAAGTATTGCAAATGTAAAAATAGTAATAACTTCAAATGGAGCAAATTACAGCAAAATTATCCCGATCCAAGCTCAGGATGTGGCAATCGTTGCTGAACCCGTTTCCTCCGCACCTGTTCTTTACCCGGGGAAGCCCCTCGTTCCAATTGAGGGCAAAGTGCGCATCGTTGCAATAGCGAACCTGCAGGACACGAAAGGGAAAGTTCTTGACCCGAACGCTCTTTCTTACTCATGGACAGTTGATGATGTGCAGATAGCAAACTCCTCAGGCATCGGGAAACAGGCGATAGTAGTTTCTTCTCCTCTTCAGTACCGAGCGCGCTCGGTATCTGTTTCAGTTATGAGCCAGGACGGGAGTTTGTTCGGAGGAGCTGAAATTTCGATTTCTTCTCAGGACCCGTCTGTACGCATATACAAAAACGACCCTTTGCTAGGGATTCTTTTTGATAACGCTCTCTCCGGAGAATATTCCATTATCGGCTCGGAGGACACTTTCTATGCAGCACCATTTTCTTTGCCGACAACAGACGGCGCGCCAACACTTCAGTGGCTACTGAATGAAGAAGTCGCGCAGGCAGGCAATTCCATAACATTGAAGCCGTCGGGAAGCGGGGAGGGGAGCGCTTCGCTTTCTGTAATTGCCTCTGTTGGTGAATCAGTAAGCAGAGCGAGTGAAAATCTTTCGCTATTATTTGGCACCGAGTCCGGTTTCGGTCTCTTTGGCTTATGAACCCCGTTAGAAATTACAAACGAAATATGAACAAAGAAAGTAAAAATTTTATTTCTAACGGGGTGAAAAAAACACTAATTATTTCTGTTCTTGTCCTTTTGCTCGGACTTGCACCACATGCTTTGGCTGCTCAAAATTTTGTTCCTATAGCCGAGATTCCGGGACTTACTTCAAATGTTGAAGCAACCTCAGCGGGGCTCGCCGGTTTTCTCAACAATCTCTATAAATATCTCATTGGTCTGGCGGCGATACTCGCGGTCATAGAAATAATCTGGGGCGGTCTTGAAATATCAACAAAAGATTCGGTCAGCAAGCAGAGTGATGGGAGAAATCGCATTAAACAGGCGATCTTCGGCCTTGTTCTCGTTCTTTCTCCGGCACTTATCTTTTCAATAATCAATCCGAGCATTCTGAATTTGTCTCTCAACCTTCCTGAGTTAGACACAAAATCTGCGGCAACAACCAAAACTGGTACTGGTGGTGCCCCCGGAGCGACAAGCACTCCGATAATGAACAAGGGTTTGAAAATTCTTTCCGTAGCATTTTACGGACAAAAAAATGCAGTTGGAGACATAAACGACAAGACCAAAAAGGTTGTGCCTAATGGGGCTTCATTACTTAATACTTTTACATCGGAGTGCGCCGCGCAAAGCAAAACGATTACTGCTCCTCAATTTCAGGCCAAAGCTGCGTGTTTAAAGTCATATGGTATTACGGACACCAGTAATGGAATTGTCTGCGCTATGTACAACGTCTTTTGCCAATAATATATGCGACGCAAACTTACAACCATCGGAATAGTGCTACTTATCATAGGATTTGTGGTTGCGCTGTATTTTATTTTCTTCGCGAGTTCCGCCAGTGTCACTGTTGCGCCGACAGGAAGCGTTAGTTTCCCGACATCAGGGCAAATACCGTCTTCAGGAACAGAGGAGCCAGAAGATTTGCCAGGACAAACAGGAGCCCCGACAATTATTTCCGCGCGGCTCGTAAAAATAAGCAAGGGTCCGGTTGTCCCGGGGCAGGCGGTATTAAACGTAAAAACTTCTTTGGCAACTTCTACTACAGCCTCTACGACGAGTAATGGTTCAGATGTCGCAGTCAATTATATTGAACGCCAAAGCGGTAACGTCTTTACATATCTCGTAGGCGCCGGTTCGATCACAAGAACGAACAACCAGACAGTTCCGGGTATCCAGTCGGCATCTTGGATATCAGACGCATCTTTTGCCTTTGTTCGCTATCTGTCCGGCGATGATTTCTCCACCATTAACACCTATGCACTCCCGAAGAGCGGTTCTGATGGTTTTTTCCTTCCGCAAAATCTTGCTGATATTGCAGTATCTTCAACGAACTTGTTGACACTCGCGTCCGGAGTGAACGGTTCTGTCGCATCCCTGGAACGCCTCGATGGCACCCGCGCATCACAAGTTTTCACGACGCCGCTATCGTCATTACGCGTCTCGTTCGCAGGAAAATCTCAATACCTCGCTTATACCAAGCCGTCGGCTGCGCTTTATGGAGACGCTTTTATCGTAAACGGTGCTGGGCATTTCTTCCGCATCGCCGGACCGCTTAATGGGCTAGTTGCACTTTCAAGCAAGTCCGGAAAATGGACATTGGTAAGTTACACGTCAGACAATAATTCGATGCAGATGGAATTGGTAAACACAACGACAGGAGACACTGTTTCTCTCCCTGTTGCGACTATCGCTGATAAATGTGTGTGGACCGCGGACGATTCGGCTGTCTACTGTGGTGTTCCGGTAGATCCGCCAAGCGATTACGCCTACCCGGACGATTGGTATCAGGGTGTTGCGCATTTCTCGGACCGTATTTGGAAAATAGATGTTTTAGGCCGTTACGCGCAGCTTGTTCTGGATTTCCCGAGTGAAACGGACAGCTCTCTTGATGTCGAATCTCTTGCTGTTGATCCGATGAATACCGAGCTTGTTTTTACAAACAAGAATGACGGCTCACTTTGGGGATTCTCCCTCTAGAGATTCCTTAAGGATTGTTCTGCGCACGTGCCACTCCTGCAAAACTCCGGCAAGATTTGTGGTTATAAAATACAACGCAATAGCTCCTGATGTTGTGTAGGAGATAATCGCGATTATGAACGGAAACACGTACTTTAGTTGTGTGCCCATAATTTGCTGAAATCCTCCTTTTTTGTCGCCTTTTGACGGGCTCATCGTTCCGGAAAGAGCCATATGCGCCTGTAAAAACTGAGTGATGCCTGCCAATACCGCAAGCAAAATACTTTTGCCGGTAACAGAAATCAGCCCGAGAAATTCGAGAGACACATTGTGCGGAATCGGAGTAAAAGGATAGAGGCGCGCCACATTTACCGTTGAGAACGGTTCATAAATGAAAACCCAGTATAGGGCGAGCAGTACCGGTATCTGTATGAAAGCGGTAATGATGCTTACGAATGGGTTTACTTGCGCTTCGCGATAAAGAGCGAGTGTCTCGACAGCTTCTTTTTCTTTGTCGCCCTTATGTTTTTCTTTGAGCTCTTTTATTTTTGGCTCAAGAGTTTTCATCGCGCGCTGGGTGCGCGCCGCCGAGAGAGAAAAGGGAAGAAGTATCAGCCTGATAATTATTGTCAGTAAAATTACCGCGATACCAACATCGGAACCCGGCACAATCGCCATAAGCGCAACAAGAACATTGTAAATCGGATTATAAAAAACGATATGAAAGAAAGATGAGATCACGGATTTGTTAGGTTAATGGCTGATTTTTGAAATAAGGTTTGTCAGTTCGTCCTCGGTATCATGATAGCTTACACTACTTATGGACGAACGAGGGAATATTATCAGGGCTGGCGGCAAAATAGCCTCGGACATACGAAGCGCCGCGAGTACTCGGCGCCTTATCTGATGCCTTTTGATAGAAAGCCGTGCGACTTTCTTAGGAACAACTACAGAATATCCGCATCCGCCCGAGGATATTATTTCCTTACTGGGAACAATTGCTGTCAAATTAGGTGACGAAAAACGGCGTCCGGTCTTAATAGCCTGCTGGAATAATGCCCTCGGAAACCGTTTTTTACTAGGAAACACGGGCTTTTTAGGCTGAAAGGCGCGTCCTGCCGCTACGGCGGCGTTTTTGCAGGATTTTACGGCCGGAACTGGTACTTTTCCTTGAAAGGAATCCGTGTGTTTTTGCTCGCTTGCTCTTTTTTGGCTGATACGTCTGTTTCGGCATGCTGAATGAAAAATTATGTTATGCACACAATACTAACAGTTTCTCCACAAAACACCACTGTTCCTTCTTTCCCACGCGAGAGTATACTCCTTTCAACCATGAACAAAGGGAATCTTCAGGAACTTTGGGAATATGTATTGACTCAGGTTGAACTTTCAATATCGCCCGCCAATTTCAACACGTGGTTTTGCAGCAGTTTTATTGTCAGAATAAGCGAGGATGGCGTTGTGTATATCGGCGTGCCAAGCCAGTTCTTCAAAGATTGGTATCTAAAGAAGTTCCACACCCTTCTTCTTAAGATTATTCGCGGAGTTTCATATGAATTCCGAAATATTGAGTACTGCATAGTGAAAGATGAGAGGCGTAAGCCGCTAAAAGAAACAAAAAACACCAGCGGAGCAATTGAACTTCCTTTGGATGAGTTTTATATCAACAAAAGCGACAATTTGAACCCAAGATACACTTTTGATACTTTTGTTATCGGTTCATTTAATAATCTTGCATACACCGCTGCGCAGGCGGCCCTGCAACGCCCCGGCATTACATACAATCCTCTTTTTGTTTACGGAGATACAGGAAGAGGAAAGACGCATCTTATACAAGCTATCGGCAACCAATTCAAAAAACAGTACCCCGGACGAAAAGTTTTCTATCTCACATCGGAAAAATTCGCCGTTGATTATACAGATTCGGTACAAGCGGGTTCCGCAAACCGTTTTAAGGATAAATATCGCCAGTACGACCTGATCATTATGGATGATGTGCAGTTCCTGTCTAAAAAAGACAAAACTCAGGAGGAACTGTTCCACCTTTTCAACGCTCTGCATGATACAAACAAGCAAATTATTTTTTCATCGGACCGCGCGCCGATTTCAATACCTGATATAGCGGAGAGGCTCAAGGGCAGGCTGGCAAGCGGAATGACCGTTGATATTGGAGAGCCTGACCCTGAATCACGTATGGCTATAGTGCGTAAAAAGGCGGCTTTACACGGTTTTATGCTGTCCGACGAGGTTGTTGAGTATGTTGCCACCTCATTATCAGGCTCAATACGGGAGCTGGAGGGTATGATAAACAGTATTGTTTGTCATGCTCAGGTGAAAGGGTTTGCCCCTGATATAGCCGAGGTGCGGCAGTCTCTGCGGTCTTTCACTCGTCCTCAAAAAAATATATCTGTTAAAAATGTTGTGGATAAGGTCGCTGAATTTTACGGGATTGATGAGGAAAGTATTTATGAGAAGACGCGCAGAAGGGAGGTGGTGAGGCCGAGGCAGGTGATTATGTACATTCTTCGTGAGGATTTTAGTATTTCATACCCGACTATAGGTACGAAACTCGGGGGGCGCGATCACACAACGGTTATTCACTCTTGTGAAAAAATAAAACGTGAAGTAATTGTGGATACTAAGTTAGCAAAGGAGATACAAACAATACGCACCCTACTTGTATGAACATTATCAATTACTTATTAACAAGTTATTTGTATATTGATGAAAAAAATATGCAACAAATGCCTGATTCATATTATCTTTTCCACATATCAACACCACTAATAAGAATCATATGAATATTTCAATAGAAAAAAAATTATTCTCTGAAGCAGTGCATACTGTTGCCAGATTTGCTGAACGCAAAAATACAACACTGCCGGCTCTCTCATCAATTCTAATAATCTCAGGAGATGATGGAATAAAAATGCGCGCCACAAATCTTGAAACAGGCATCGATCTGAAACTGAAAGGAGAAGTAAAAACAGATGGTGTTGTTGCTATACCGGCAATAATATTGCAACAAGTAGCCAGCTCAATAACAAATGAAGGAACTATAACCCTTGAACATACAGGAGATATTGTTTCCATAAAAAGCGGAACAGGAAAAAGCTTAATAAAAACAGTGTCGTATGATGATTTTCCGTCAATTCCATTCCCTGAAAACCCAAAAAACAGAATAATACTATCAGGAATACTTCTGAGAACACTTTTTACATCTATCGCCTCATGCGCCTCCTCATCAACAATACGTCCCGAATTATCAAGTATTTACATCTCAATAGAAGGAGGGGTGCTAACAGCGGTAGCGACAGACTCTTTCAGATTAGTTGAGAAAAAGGTGCCACTTATAAACAAAGGGACGCAGGGAAAATTTCTTATCCCTGCAAAAAACGCTCTTGATATAGCGCAAGCGCTCCCGGACGAGGATATAATAATGTCATTCGACGAGCATCAGTGCGCATTCGTAAGCACTTTTGGGATGCTTGTATCGCGCCTGACTAACGCCGTGTATCCTGATTATCGGCAAATAATTCCAAAAGAATCAGTTTCTGAAGCGGTGGTTTTAAGAAAAGATTTTGAAACAGCGCTGAAACAAACAACCATCTTTTCAGATTCTTTTCAGAAAATAAGTGTCGGGTTTGATCCGAAAAAGAACCATCTGTCTCTTTTTGCGCGCAACTCCGACATCGGGGAATCATCAGAGATGCTTCCGGCGCATGTATCAGGAAACGCGATAGACCTTTCTTTCAACCACAGATATATCTCAACAATTTTATCTCTTACAGGAGCAGAAAGTTTGTCGCTCGTTGCCGCAGGAATAGGTCGTCCTTTAATTATAAAAGGAGTTGGGGACACATCTCTCACATACATTGTTTCACCGATGAATCAATAAAGAGTTTTAATTCTCTGGTGTTTTATCTTCTGACAAAGGAACAGGAAGCATAACCCCTCCATAAAATAGTTCGGGATTGGATGCGTATAGCGCAGCAACCCCATATTCCCAATAGGGAAACTGCGGATCCTGAGACGGGTCCGCAGGAGAAGGACCCAGCGGATTATTTTTATCAGTCCAGTACAACAAGCTGTGCGGGGCAATATTTCCATTAACATCTGGCACACGCCAGTTTCCTTGTAACATTGGCGGTACAGATGCTGATATAGGGCTTGGCTCGCCAAAATATGTTTTCGGATATTTTGTAAGAGCATAGGCCATTGCCTCATGCCACATCGGAGCCGCAATGAATCCGGCGACCGATTTTACCATTGGCGAATTGTCGTTGTTGCCGGCCCAAACACCTACCGCTATTGACGGGGTGTAACCAATAACCCAAGCGTCACGAGTGTCGTTCGTTGTACCGGTTTTTACCGCAACATCATATCCGCGGAATGAGAGCGGAGAATTGAGAGGGTACTCAGGAAGACGGGCAGTAGCATCGGAAAGCATTGCTGAGATATCGCGAGCTATATTTTCAGGCAATACCACAGAAGATTGCGGAGCATATTGCTCAAGCACATTTCCTTGCGCATTGGCAACTTCAAGAATCCCTACCGGGGTATTTTTTACGCCGTCGTTAGCTAGTGCAGCGTATGCGCCTGTAAGATCAAGGAGACGCACCTCGCCACCTCCAAGGACTAATGTGAGCCCGTATTGGCCCGGATCACCCAATGTATTAAGTCCGAACGATTTGGCGAGATTTATGGCGTTTTGTATTCCGACCAAATATAAAACTTTAATGGCTGGAATGTTTATTGATTGGGCAAGAGCCGTCTCAAACGTCATCGGACCCCTGAAAGAGCCATCATAATCAGATGGGGCATAACAAGGAGGAGTGCTGTTAGTAGTTTCCGAAGGCTGGCACGATGTTGAAAACTGTGTTGGCGCGTCAAAAACGACCGTGTCGCGCGTATATCCCCGCATCAGCGCCAGCGAATATATGAATGGTTTCATGGCTGATCCAGGCTGTCGCGATGCAAGCGTTGCGTTGAATTGTCCGTCAATATCTTTATCAAAAAAGTTTCGCGAGCCAACCATCGCGAGGATCTGGCCGGTCGCCGGATCAATCGCAACCAGCGAAGCGTTTGACGCCCTAAAATCTTTTTCGTTCTGAAGCGCATACTCATTAACAATTGACTCAGCTTTTGATTCAAGATCAGCATCAAGAGTAGTCGTCACCTTGAGTCCGGAAACGAGCGCGTTAACACCATATTTCTCCTCAAGTTGACTGAGAATATAAAAAACGAAATGCGGCGCGATAATTGAGTTCTGGCTAGCAACAGCAAAAGAAACTTTCTCATCTTTGGCGGATGTAAAAGTTTGTTCATCTATAAAACCAAGGGCCAACATTCGTTCCAGAACAAGATCTTTGCGGGCATCAAGTTCCGCCCGATGTGTTCCATACGGGGAGAAGTGCGTGGGGGCCTGTATCATTGCTGCAAGATACGCAGATTCGGCCAGCGAAAGGTCCTTTGCCGGAATACCGAAATATGACTCCGAGGCAGCCTCTATCCCATACAACATTCCCCCGTAAGGAATAGTATTTAAATAAGTTTCCAATATTTGATCCTTTGAATACGCCTCCTCAAGCTTAAAAGAAAGAGCCAGTTCGTGTATTTTGCGAATTATACTTTTTTCATTTGTAAGAAGAGTGTTCTTTACTACCTGTTGTGTGATAGTTGAACCGCCCTGAGCAAGCGAGCCTCCAAAAAAGTCTACAATCATAGCGCGCACTATTGAAGTAATGCGAAAACCTCCGTGCGCATAAAAACTCGAGTCCTCAATTGCAATCGTCGCCTGTATTGTTTTAGGAGATATGGATGAAAAGGGAACGATATTTCTTTTTGCGTCTCGGTTGTAATCATATAAAAGTACCTGCCCTGTACGGTCGTAGATCTTTGTCGATTGGTTTATCTGTCGCGCGGCAAATGAACCGATATCCGGCACAGAACTGACGGAAACAACGATTAAAATTCCGCCTGCAAAAAGGAAACCGAATCCCAGAAATATCAGAAAGAACACTATAAAAAGATGTTTTAGTGAAGAATGTTTAGAAGACACCATGACCAATATGCTAACATGCACGGCCCCGCATTTTGCGGGGCCGTGCATGTACTGTTTTTAATACGTTTCCTTATCCTCTTCGTCGAGATTTTCGTCAAATGCTTCCGGTTCGCCACTCAACTCATTCTCTTCGTCATCGGGGTACATATAAATGCGTTATTGTTTAACCCCGCACGGGGGTCGGTATATTTAAGCAAAAAATTTCCTGCCCGCAAGCCCTTTTGCCGTTCGGTGTGGATTAACTTTTTTCGAGGCCTGTAGAAAGCGCTGTTATGCCTATTGCCACAGCGTCCAATTCATCATCGAGACGTTTCTTTTTTGAAAGAATAACCAGTTTCGGAACCATTTTTGCTACGGCCATTTTATCGGCACCTCCATATCCCGTAACAGCAAGTTTTACCTGCTGAGGCGAACATTCCATAACCGGCAGAGAAGAGTTTCCTGCGACGGCAAGTATCGCTCCGCGCGCTTCTGCAACACCGATAGCCGTTTTTTTATTCACACTGAAAAAAAGTGTTTCAATTGCGAGCATGTCAGGCGAATATTTTGCGATCGCTTTTTTAACAGCGTTGGAAATATGAGCCAGACGTTGCGCGCGAAGACCTTTTTCCGGCATGACACAATCGCTCCAAACCACAGTTGGCCTTGACGGGTCGCCTTCAACAACGGCGATGCCAAGCCTGTCGTAACCTGGATCGATTGCCAGCACCCGAAGGGGATGCTTAGTCGGCATTTTCATATCCCCGCGCGTTCGTGAATATTTCCTGAACATCATCATGTTCATCGAGCGATTCAAGAACTGTTCCAAGCCGTTCCTCGTCCGCGTCAGAAAGTTCAATAAGCGGTTCATTCGGGGTATAAGTACCTCCAACTTTCGTAAAGGCCCAGCTCGCCGCTCCTGGCGACGCGAGATCAATTCCTTGTTTCAAAAAAAGATGCTTTATCTCCTGCGTCGTGCGATTTTTGTTGTCTGTGAAAGCCTCAACCAATATCGCAACGCCTCCGTGGCCATACGCCTCATAAATTATAGGCTCCATATTTCCGGAATCTTTCGATATTCCTTTTGCTATGGCGCGTTCGATATTATCTTTTGGCATGTTAGCGGCTTTTGCCCGCGTGATAGCGACGGATAATCCAGGTGCAGAAAGAATCCCGTTCGCTTTCTTTGATTCAAGTGTGATAAGGCGCGCGTAGCGCGCAAAGACACGGCTTTTTGCCGCATCAGTTACCGACTTCTGTCTTTTAATTTGAGACCATTTACTGTGTCCTGACATCGTTAAAAAATATCGCCGAGTTTCTCGCCGCTCAAATAGGCACGGCCTTTTTGTGTCAATATACGGCCGCGCGAAGAACGCTCAATGAAGCCGAGGCGAAGCAAAAACGGCTCATACACATATTCAACCGTATCGGAATCTTCGTGGAGAGCGGCCGCAAGAGCCCTAACGCCGGCAGGTCCGCCGCGGAAACTGCCCAAAAGTGTTTCAAGATAACGGCGGTCATCTTTGGTAAGGCCGAACGAATCAATACCGAAAAGTTCACACGCTTCGTCGCAGAGCTTGGCGGAAAGTTTCCGTTCATGAACTTCCGAAAAGTCACGTACACGTTTCAGAAGTGCGTTGGCCACCCGCGGCGTTGCACGGCTTCTTTTCGCGATGCGCTCAATTACTTCGTCAGGCGCTGATAATTTAAGCAGGTGTGCAGAACGACGGATGATGTCGCGCAAATCATCATCATTATAAAAATCGAGTTGGTATACGCCTCCTCCGAAACGTGAACGCAAAGGACCGGACAGCTCAGCAACACGCGTTGTAGCCCCGACGAGCGTGAATGACGGAAGGGCAAGCTCAACAGTGCGCGCAGAAGGGCCTTTCCCAAGGATGATATCAAGATGCCCTGATTCTAGGGCGGGGTAGAGAAGCTCCTCTATTTTACGCGATAGCCTATGAATCTCATCAATAAACAGGACAGTGTTCGGTTCAAGATTGGTAAGTATTGCGGCAAGGTCGCCAGCGCGCTCTATTGCCACGCCGGAGGTGCTTTTAATAGGTGATTCGAGCGTTGCAGCAACAAGATGCGCAAGCGTTGTTTTCCCTACGCCAGGTGGGCCGTAAAAAAGGAAATGTTCCGGCATGCCTCCGCGTTTTTTCGCCGCATCAATGGAGATCCGCACGCTTGCTTTTACCTGTTTTTGGCCTACATACTCGTCCCAGCGGTTCGGACGCAACACCGCATCAAGAGAGGCCGCCGGCGAAGTATCTTTCGGGGGGGTTGACATAAAAATACTACAGTGCTAGCATTCTAGCATAGTTTTTTGATCCTGTTCATACTCCTCTGGGCAAGGCTTGACGGCTTTTGGCGTTTCCCCAAGGACTTTCTGGTCCGTCGCTTCGGCGATGGCGCTGGGAATCTCCTCAGGTGCTACGTCTTCCCCGCTTTACAGCGGGTTTTGCCCTGAGGATTATGGACGGGATTTTTTATACCTTAGGAAGGTCAACTGTGCCGGCTACTTCTGAGAGGGAAGTAGTTCCCGCGAGAACTTTAATTATTCCATCCTGCGCCATCGTAAGATAACCCTGCTTTGCCGCTACCTTTGCAATTTCATTCTCAGGAGGATTGTCGCGCAAGAAACTCGCGAGTTCGTCGTCCATGAATATCGCTTCATAAAGGCCGACGCGGCCATGATATCCCGTCTCATCTTCGTTCGCGGGAGCCGGCTCCCAAACCGTTTCTATTTTTTCAGGTATGAGCGACTTGTCAGTAAGAGTTTCAAATACTTTTGTAATCATTTTTTTCTCATCGTCCGTTAGGGGGCGCTCTTTTTTCTTTTCCGGATCAAGTTTGCGAAGAAGACGCTGAGCCATCGATACTGTGACCGCTGAACCGAAAGATTTTGGGTCCGCGCCGAGGTCCGCGAGGCGCGGGAAAGTTCCTGCCGCGTTGTTCGTGTGCAGGGTAGAGAAGACGAAGTGTCCCGTAAGGGCCGCCTGAATGGCAATATCGGCAGTTTCTCCGTCGCGTATTTCGCCGACCATGATGATGTCCGGGTCTTGTCGAACGATTGACTTAAGTCCTTCTGCAAAAGTGTATTTCGTTCCGGAAACTTGTGTTTGCACAATGCCGTCCAAATGATACTCAACCGGATCTTCAATGGTGATGATCTTTATTTCCGGCGTATGGATTTCGCGGAGGAACGAGTAAAGAGTTGTAGTTTTTCCACTACCGGTGGGGCCTGTGGTAAGAAGCATTCCGTTCGGGCGGCGAATTTCCGCTTCAAGGCGTGACAACAGTTTTGGGCTGATACCAAGGTCTTTGTATGAAACTTTAGTAGCTTCCGGATCAAGAACGCGCATTACGATTGCTTCCCCGTAGTTGCCGGGAATGAAAGAAACGCGCATTTCTATAGAGCTGTCCCCGCGTATGACGCTGAAGCGTCCGTCCTGCGCTTTATTTGTAATGTTGAGCTTAATGCCGGAGAGAAGTTTTATGCGCGAATTTATCTGATGATGCGTTGCCGTATCAAAGAAGTACGAGTCAACAAGGACCCCGTCAATACGCAGGCGCAAGCGCGTACTCTTTTCTTCAGGCTCGAAGTGAATATCTGATGAACGAAGAGCGAAAGCTCCTGCAAGGATAGTTTCCAAAATGCGAGAGATGCGGTCAAGGGATTTTAAGGTCGTAGCGGCGTCAAGTTCCTGTTTTAGAGCACTGCGCGTCCCGCCCCCTTTTGTAAGTCTCTCTAATGCTTCTTTGTTAATAACAAAACCGCCGGCCCTTGATTCAGTTGCGAACAAAAGATCAGCATAACGTTCAAACGCCCTATCAAGGCTCTTTTTTGATACGAGGAATTCCTGCAAAGTAAATCCTCTTGTTATAAGATCGGCGCGTAGTTTTACGAACGCGGGATTATTCGGATTATGAATTGCCAGAGAAAGGACTTCCGCGACTCGTGCGAAGGCTATGGTTTCAGCAATGCGCGCTTCAGCCTCAGGAATTGTGCGAAGAGCATCACTGTCTATTTCTTTAAGAGAAAGGTCGACATATGCCATTCCATATTTCTCGGAGAGAATGTGGGCAACATCTTCTTCCTCGCGTTCGCGCACTTCTGAGAGTTTTCTTGTCTCCTTGTCTGTATTAAAAGGTAAATCCATAGGCATATAATACACTGAGATGAGGCTGTTTGAGCAGGGTATTGACAAAAAGGTTGTTTCCTGTATACTAAACAGAGTAATAAATAAAGAAAGGAGGGCTTCTTATGAAAATAAAAGCCTTATTAGTTTTAGTTCTTTTTATTCTATTGGCAGGGTGTGCGAGTTGCCCTACAGGGAACTACAGGCCTGCCGCAACTACGGCTTATGTATACCAACAGCCAGCGCTGATAATGCCTCAAGGACCAGCCGTGGCTCCTCCGGCACAAGATCAACAAACGCAAACTGTGTACGTGATACAACCCCATCAGGTTATATACGTACAGCCACGGCCTGTATATACATACCCGGACTACTATTGGTATCCGTTCCAGTGGCGTTTGAACCTCCGGTTCGGAGGGCACCGCCACAGGTAGGAAGCCGCAATCTAAAATGCACCCTATCTTCGGAGACGGGTGCATTTTCGTTTTCGGCTGTACAATTACAGGAATGAAGAAGCCGGTTAAAACATTGGAAGACCTTGATGCAGAGGCGGCTATTTTTATGAAAGACCTTGCCCCAGAAGAGAGCGGGGCAACGCTAATATCACTTTCCGGCGAACTGGGTGCCGGTAAAACCGCCTTTACAAAAGCTGCCGCGAAAATTCTTGGAGTTGAAGAGTTGGTGAACAGCCCGACTTTCGTACTTGAAAAAATATACAAATTTGAAAGTCCAAACTCCAAGTTCAAGAGACTGGTGCACATTGACGCATACAGGCTTGAGTCCGGCGGTGATCTCGCCCCGTTAGGTTTTGATGAACTTATGTTGGACGCAGGTAATCTTATTTTTATAGAGTGGCCCGAGAAAGTTAAAGACTCTCTTCCTGCGCCTGCTAAGCACATATTTTTTGAGTCGCTTAGCGACGGCTCACACACCATTTCATATGATTAGAAAATCATCAGACAGAAAACGCATTGTCCTTCTTGATACGCACGCGATAATTCACCGCGCGTATCACGCGCTTCCGCAGGATTTTACCAGCCCTTCCGGAGCGCCAACTGGCGCCTTATACGGGCTCGTTTCAATGTTATTGAAAATAATCAGCGACCTCAGGCCTGACTATATTGCCGCCTGCTATGACCTGCCAAAACCGACAATTCGCCACGAGGCATACGACGGTTACAAGGCGACAAGGGTGAAGACCGACGACGCTCTGGCGCTTCAATTGAAAGAATCGCGCAAGGTTTTTGAAGCTTTTTCCATCCCAGTTTATGAAAGGGAAGGGTTTGAGGCAGATGATCTTCTCGGAACCATCGCGCACAAATTGAGTACAGAAAAAAATGTAGATGTAATTATCGCTTCAGGCGATATGGACACTCTTCAGCTCGTTGATGACGAAAGGGTGCGTGTTTACACTCTCAAAAAGGGGATAAATGACACGATTCTTTATGATGAAAAAGCAGTAAAAGCACGTTTCGGATTTCAGCCGTCGCTTCTTCCGGACTGGAAAGGATTGCGCGGCGACCCATCAGATAATATTAAAGGCGTACCAGGCATTGGAGAAAAAACCGCAACCGAACTTATAATAAAATTCGGAACCATTGAAAATATATACGCGGCGCTTAAGAAAGGCGACGCAAAACTTGCGGATAAGGGAGTTAAAGCCAGAACCATCAGACTACTGAAAGAAAATGAAGAAGAGGCGCATTTTTCAAAATCACTAGCAACAATACGTCTTGATGCTTCGATCGCTTTCGCGCTTCCGGAACGTCATTGGCGCGAAAATGTCGATATAAAAAATATATTGGCGCTTTTTGACGAATTAGGTTTCAGGTCTTTGCGCGAGAGGGCTCGCACCACACTTGGCGCCCAAGCGCAATTTGGTGAATCTTTGGATCCGCATACGATGGGTGACGACAGCCCGGGCGCCACGCCAAAGCATTCACAAATTGCGCTTGGGCGCCTTGCTGAAGCGCAGGTTATGCTCTGGCTTATTTCATCAGAATTCACCAACCCGTCTCTTGACGACATTCTCGCATTCACAAAAGAAAGAAGTTTTGACGCGGCTTACACCATACTTGAAAAACAATTGTCAGAACAAGGTAGGGTTCGCGATGTCTATGAGCATATAGAAAAACCGCTCATTAAAGTCGTGCGCAAAATGGAAGAACGCGGCATTCTCATAGATCCGAAAATGCTTGGCAGTCTTGCGAAAAAATACCGTGCGGAACTCGATGTTCTTGAAGGACGTATTTATAAAGCCGCGGGACACAAGTTCAATGTGAACTCCCCTCAACAGCTCGGCGCGGTGCTTTTTGATGAACTTAAGATAATTCCGGAGCGCCAGAAGAAAACTGCCGGCGGCCAAAGGTCAACGCGGGAAAGCGAGCTTGAGAAAATTCGCGATTCGCATCCTGTTGTGGCAGATATTTTGGAATATCGCGAATTAAAGAAACTACTTTCAACTTATATTGAAAACCTTCCGCCGCTTCTTGATACGGAGAATCGTTTGCATGCCGAGTTTCTTCAGACAGGAACAACAACAGGACGCTTATCATCACAAAGTCCGAATCTGCAGAACATTCCGCTGCATTCCGAACGGGGAAGGGCAATACGCCATGCGTTTGTTGCTTCACCCGGATTCACTCTTGTATCTCTTGATTATTCTCAAATAGAACTCCGGCTCGCAGCAATTCTTTCCGGAGACGAAAAGCTTTGTCAGATATTCAAAAAAGGAAGGGACGTGCATCAGGAAGTCGCTGCACAGGTATTCCATGTAGAACCTGAAAAAGTAGACCCGGAAATGCGCCGCCGCGCCAAGATAATCAACTTCGGCATTCTTTACGGGATGGGAGTCAACGCTCTGCGCGCTCAACTGGGTTCAACCACGGCAGATGCGCATAAATATCTGGAAGAATATTTCAGCACTTTTAAAACGCTGTCAGAATATCTTGAATCAACAAGAGAATTTGCAAGGAAACACGGCTATACAGAGACGCTTTTCGGACGCCGCCGCCAATTCCCGGAGATGAAGTCGCCATTGCCGTATGTGCGCGCGCAGGCGGAACGCATGGCAATCAACGCTCCGCTTCAGGGAACGCAGGCGGATATAATAAAGCTCGCGATGGTTCGGGTGGACGAAATGATAGAGAAAGAAAAAAAAGAAGAAGAAGCACACCTGTTGCTCTCTGTGCATGATGAACTTGTGTATGAAATACGCGCAGACCGCTCAGATCCGCTAGGTGCAAAGATAAAAGAAATTATGGAATCAATTTTGCACAACAAAGAAACGCGCGATGTTCCGATAATTACGACAATGAAATCCGGACCCGACTGGGGCTCTATGCATTAGTATGATTTACTTATTCCACGGAAATGATGTTCTGAAGACGCGCACAAAAGCGTTTGAGTGGGTCGCAAAAGCGCGCGCGAAAGAACCGAATCTTGCTTATGTGCGCCTCGCGCGAGAGGAACTTACGGACGCGACGCTTGAAGATGCGGCACTATCAGGCGGGCTTTTTGTAAAAAGACTTTTGATATTGATAGATGATCCTTTTCCGAACGCAAGAGAAACAACAGAGGATTCTGAAGAAGAAAAAAGCGCAAATAACATTCTTGAGGAACATATAGAAAAACTGGCAGTTTCTGATAATGCGATTATCATTCTCGCACCAAGACTTCAATCGGCAAAAGCAAAAAAAATTATCGCAAAGGCGAAAGTTGAATACAAATATGACAAACCGCCGGCACGCGAGGAAATGCGGGGCTTCAACGGGAACTTGGTAAATGCACTTGCCGCAAGAAGTCGTGAGAAACTATGGCTGGAAATTAACCGAGCGCTTCTCTTAGGCGATGCGCCGGAAATGCTGCTCGGCCTTCTTCATTGGAAAGCGCGCGACCTGATGGAAAAGGGCAGCAGAGCATGGAAGCCTGAAGAGTCGCGGGCTCTCTCGCTATCTCTCATTTCTCTTCTCCAAACCTCCCGCCGCGGCGGTCTCGATCTCTCTTTGTCTCTCGAACGTTTTGCGCTCTCAATGTAAGATGATAATGTTCCAAAGAGTATTATGCGCCCATAGCTCAGTTGGTAGAGCAGCTCCCTTTTAAGGAGAAGGTCCCAGGTCCGAGCCCTGGTGGGCGCACTGTTAAAATCAGTAGCTGAATGCGTCTACTGTTTTCCCGCTAGAATCAAGAAGTTTCACAAGTTCATTTTTTGTTCGCCACATTGAATTGCTTCTGCCGAGATAAACACGCCACGTTTTCCCCTCAAAATTTACATCATTTTTATGCGCATCAACACAGCCGTTGTAATTCATGTATTTCACCAAGAAATTCTGACAGCCTGTCGAAGCTCCGACCGGAGGCGTAATGGCTATCTTGCAACGTGAAAGTTTTTTAACGTAATCAATACACGCTGCGTCACGAATATATCCGGAGCCATAGAACGAAGCAAGTTCATCGGACGGATCGGGACAGTTTTGCGGCAGAGAAGGGTAGAAATTCTGGAAACTGCTGAAATATGCGATGCATTTATTTTCGCGGAAAGATGCTCCGATAGGGGATTGTCCCGATATGACCATGGCCTTATTACCTGGAGAAAGCACGATATTCTCATCCTCGTTAATAGTGCCGGAGATTGGGATTTCTGTTCCCTTTGGTATTTTTGCAGAATTTCCGCTCGCATCACTTGAGACCATCCATCCAGTCAGATTAACAGGAGTTCCGGCATTTTGCGCAACGATTATCTCAATATATTCCTTTCCGGGGTCCGGCGACCCAGCGCTGGAAACATAATGGTTCATGGAAACAATTCCGCGGTATGGGGACGGGACCCCGAAAACACTCCCGCCTACAAAAGAAGGAACAGAGGTTTCGGACGATCCCTGCAGAGAAACATCCGAATTGCCGATACTGAAAGGCGCCTGTGGAAGCTGGAGATAGGTTCCTCCTCCAAGCACTCCCGGTTGAGCAAGCGACGGGCCGGTAAAGGAGATTG
>Ga0247841_10001206_pt1 | contig 60542 bp, 52 predicted proteins | sample LaCruzMarch2015__2_FD_192410 | JGI IMG/M metagenome (GOLD analysis project Ga0247841, IMG submission 192410) | Freshwater microbial communities from meromictic Lake La Cruz, Castile-La Mancha, Spain - LaCruzMarch2015_18m | ecosystem: Environmental > Aquatic > Freshwater > Lake | place: Spain...
TTAACAACCCTTTGTTTATTACATTTAGGACAACTTTTATTTCACATAATTAAAAAAATAAAGATATACTAGTACTATACTAATATATCCCTTGATTTCATCCCCCCGTTTTTGTCCATTAAGCCAATTTTTCAAATTTTTCTCCATTCGTCAAAATTATTTTGTGGACACCTTTTTCTACTACGGGTATTTGAATACCGACTTTAGACTCATATCATTCTTTCATCTTGGTAGGAATCTCATATGTATCATATAATCCTAGATTAATAAGTTTACCTTGATTGGTATTGAAGACAATTAATTTTTTGTTAGGCAGAAAATCAAGCGTATTTAGTACCAGAATCATTTTTTTTAAAATATTAGTTTTGTCATCCATCATAGCATAGAGATTCTGTTCTAGAAGAACATTCCAGTTTTCTATAGGTAACTTTGTTATATCTCCAGGTATAGTATATGCTTGTTTCAGCATATCCAAAAAATCTTTTATCGTAGCATCGCTATTTTTTGCATTCAATGCTGTAGCTTCATTTTTGAGTGTTGTCTTATTTCGTTGTATACTTTTATTGAATATAAAAAATTTTTCATCAGCAAAAAAATATGCTTTTTCTAATTTGTTTCCACATTCTTGTACTATAGTATTTTTTTTGACATCTATAAAAAACAATTCTCATCATTTCTTCTTCTTGATAAGAAAAATAGGTTCTTCTGTTTTTCCTACTATAGCATCTACTTTGTAGGATCAACCCTTTTCTATTTGTGCTTTAGTTGCAGCTATTGGTTCTCCTAGGGTAGACTTGAGTGAAAGCCTTACTGCTGAAAGTACATCTCATTTAATTATCTCTTGGATTAATTTATCTATCTTAATAATAAAATCCTCTATAAATAACAGAAAATCTCTATTATCCATGAGAACTTCTATTTCAATACATTTTTTTATATATTTCATCATATCATATGTAAATATTTTCATAACTGCTTTTTTATCCGACAAAGAAAAATCTTCTGTCTGTCCATTGATGATGCCATCCAATAAAAATCTGATCCTTGCTATATTTGGTTTGTTACTGACAATAGCTCAATCTTTTGTCATATGTTCCTCTTCATAAAAATCATTGATAAAATCCACGAGTTTGGTGATGTTTGCGGTATTGCTCTTTAGTGACTCCATGTATATAAAGTATGTAGAGAGATAAAAATCTATTATGTTTTATTATTCTATTATAAACATTTATTTTAATAAGTCAATATTATATTGAAATCGCATTAAAAATCATTATATATAAGAAAATTAGTGTTTTTTTATTTCTACTCTATGGATTATGAAGATCTTACATACCTGATGATCATCTAAAGAATCTTCTCTCCTCAACGTCCGTTTTGTCAGAAATGAAGAAGGCAAACGAGAAGCTCAACAGATCAATGAGAACGAAGAAAATATCTCCCAAGGAAAGATATGACTCACGCAAATTGGTATGACAGAACCTATGCAAGCAGAAACACATAAAGACGAAATCATATGACATACTCCCAAAAAAGAGAGGTGAATTTTGATTATTGGACATATAGGACATACACAAACATCAATCATAGAACTATTGAATATGTACTCAGAAAAAATTGATGCTGATGTAGTGACTATAAAAACTGAAATGCCCGAGCAGAGATGATCTCTCGAAACATTGGCTCAAGAAAGAAGAGAACAAGTATTGATAAGTATAGAAAAAACCTGCAAAGAAATGTCAGATATATTTTTTGAAGCAAGAAGAAAACCACAGTATTCAAATATTCATTATACTCCCAAAACACAAAAAGCTAAAATACAGACAAGAAAACACATCATTCCAAGAAAAAAATAAATAGATTCTGAATTTTATTCCTTTTCGACTTGTAGTATGCGCTTAGTTCCAAATCTCCCCAAAGAATGATTTCCAAATCTGGATAATATTAAATTGTATGTAAGCTCTTTACAAAAACCCCTCTACAATATTTTGGATATGGAAAAATTTAAACAATTGCCAGTTAATATCATCGATACTAAAACACCTAACACTAGATATATCACTTTTGTTAGACATCTTGAAAGTAAATATAATGAATATAAAGTATTGATTAAATCCAATCCTGATTACCAAGAGTTTATGAAGATAAACGTAAACATAGACGAAAATGATGATATCAAAGAAAAACTAGCAAGAAAAAATGAGCTTGCTCATATATTACTCAAAGATTTTTTCAATGAAGTGGGTATAGATTATGAAACATGACTTTCTACCGCATGACATCAACAATGAGAACAACTCTCTCATGTATATGCACAGCTCATCAAAGAAAATCCGAGTCTATTTCCTGATCTCATATATATATCTCCTTATATCAGAACCAGACAAACAGCACATTATTTTCTTAAAGGAATAGAATGATTGGATATAGATTTTGAAAAACTCACGAATGAAGACAAACTAAAAGATTTGATTGTATGATCTTTCAATGGTAAAGATATCGCTATCAAAATAGACGAAAGAATCAGAGAAAGAGATCATGGGTCAAATATTGCACCGAGCTTTATCAGGGATTTTTGGGATGGTGAAAAATGATTTCATCATTTATTGACCAGAAAACAAAGAGAAAAAATATATTATTATACTTCTCCCGCATGATGAGAATCTCAAGTATATACCAATGCTAGAGCAAAAGATTTTCTCTCTAAAATATATGAAAAAGTAAAATATAAAAACATTTGGTGTTTTAGTCACCATCTTGAGATTTTATGATGAGTACAATCTATTTCTGGCTGAAGTTTTGAGACATTTTATGCGCTCAATGAAATGCGAAAACCAGCAAATGGTAGTCTGACTGTTTTTTCACAGATTCCAAAAACTCAGAAATGAGACGAAAATAAATTTAGGATAGCAGGATACAATCTATCACTAGAAGAATAGACATATTTTTCTGATACCTGGTTTGCGAATTGTTTGTTTAAAAAGACCATCTTATTTTTTCTATATGTATTGGAATTGAATTTCTTATTTGCATAGCGATATGCATCTACTGATTTTTGATATCCATGATCCAAATGTGTTAATATTTTTATGCTAGCGTCTACAAAATTTTCATCATTGGGAATGACATATCCACTTGTACAATCCCCTATTTGTTCTTTGACACCTCATACATCCGTAGCTATTACATTACATCAATAATATAATGCTTCCATAGTTGTTTGATTATATGTTTCTGTCCTAGAAGCCAAAATAAATGTTCCTGCATTCAAAAAGGCGTCTTGAATTGCTATTCTACCGACCTGTCATTCAAAAAAAACATTTTTATATTTTTTTAGACTAGCTATATCTTGAGCCAATTTACCATTATCCATAACTTTTCCGCAGATAACAAATAGGTAATTGTTTTTGCTATCATTTAATTTGTGAACCAAACGAGCAAATCTATCAAACCCTTTTTCATAGGAAATCCTTCAAACATATAAAATCATTTTGGGATCTTTTTGTAAAAGTATCTTATCTTCATATACGGGAAAATCTAAGTCATTGCCTATGTATATACAATTAGTATTAAGTTTGTAAATTTGGTTATAAAGTACTTTGTCTTTTGCAATTATCCAATCAGAATCTGTTTTTGTCTCCTTATCTTTTTCCAAGATAAAATCTGACCATGGATATTGATTTCATTTTAATAATTGGATCTCTGCCTCATGAACATGCACACTAGAAACCAATGGTATACCAAGGTATTTTGCAAGACTCTTTGCTGCACCTATGGTTAACCATGTAGTTGGTGTATGAACAAAATCATATACGATAGGTGGCAATCATATTTTTTGCCTATATTCACGCATGTTTTCTATCGATTGTATGGCAAATGCAAATAATGCATCATTATATCACTGCCATACACTCTGACATTCTTCTCTATTTTTGACCATTGAAAAGTCCTTATAAAATTTTTGTTCTAAATCTTCTTCTCTTCTTTGTACGGCAAATTTTCCTCAATCTAAAATCAGAGATGTATTGGTTTGCTGAGATCAGGAAATTGCTAATATACATGATCATTGTTTATACATATATATATCATCCAAAGCCTCTATCCTACTTGTTCATCAAAAAGAGATGATATCATTTGATATACAGGGTACTCAATTTTTTTCATACGTAATATCATAATCAAAGGATAAGTTGATATAGTTTACCATGGGTATAGGGGGTAAAAAAATAAATGATATACTATTGATTTTTATATTGTAATATATACAATAAGTAGGTGGTAAAAAAATATACTATATTTTTATTCTTTTATCTTCTCCTATTTCACTTACTACTATACGGATTTTATTTGCAATTGCAAGAGAAAATGTATATTTTACAATATCAAAGATATATGTCTTTTTGTCCTATATAATAGAATATTTCTTAGTAAAAAAATCTGCCATAAAAAAGAGGCATAGTAAAAATATTTTAAGGCAAACTTGCCTGTGTTTACATATTTAAAAAAATCAATATAATATTGAATTTATCATCAAAATCACTATAGTACAAATAACAGACTATTTATCACTCATAGATACCGATGCTTCATAAATTTTCTCCTGATCTCTCAATCCATTCTATCTATGCGCAAGGCAATGAACTTGCGAGTATGATGGCGCAAGACCAGGATGAAGAGGGAAATAGAGTCTATACCTACCCAAAAGACAAAATAATGCATGTTGCTGATCTTCTCAATCCCGTCCTTGTCACTGATAGACCAAAAATAGGCCAAATAACTGATTATATCAAGAGAGAAACGGTTTTTGCATTGTATGATAATCCATTAATTACCGTCAATTATGATGGAGTACAAATGGAATTTGAAAACATGAAAATAAAATATCCCGGTGTCTGGTCGCCCTCCATAGATACACTTTTTTTCTGCAAGACATTGAAAGATGGTGATTTCAAAAACTATTCTACGATGATAGAAGTAGGTAGCGGACCATGATTTATCGCAAAATATATGGGAGAAAAACATGCCAATCTAAAAAGCATAACACTAAATGATATCAATCCAAATGCTCAAAAATATTTCAACGATCAGTATACGGATCCAAGATTTTCCTTTCATTTGGGAGATGCAAAAGAGTATATGGAAAATCAACAACATGATATCATCGCCTGCAACCCTCCTTACATCCCTAGACCAAAAAGTATCGATGACAACCCCTATGAATGACTTTCTTTACCCATCTATCTGATACAAAACATCGATAAAATTCTCTCACCCGGGTGAAAATTATTTCTCAATCTTTCCAGTTTATCTTTTCCTATCATGGATGAATTTTTAAATAATCACGAACTCATAGTAAAGAAACTTGATAGTATAGAAGTACCTTTGAAAGTCTTTAATGTGCTGAATAATAAAAAACGATTGGACTACCTCATCAATGAAAAAGGTCTTAAAAAGGAATATCACCATGGTCACGAATATCGACAAATACTTAACATATATGAAATCCAAAAGAAATAATTTACTCCTTAATAGAGATCTATGGTTGTTCTGGGAACGAACAAACGATACACAAAAGCTCTCGTACTGTGAACCTGAGGTGGTAACGATATAGTTAGTGCTATTATTGTTGCACTCATATTACAAAAACAGGGTTTACAGACTGATATTGCCGGAATTTTAAGTCCTGCAGTCGTACATTATTTTTGATGAAAACCAGAAAAAGTAATCAATAGAATTGAATGAAATGTGGAAAGAATTATCCCAACAAAAAAAGGGAAACAAATATCTTTTCTTGATGGTAAATTGCCTCTAATTACAAGAAATGCATGAGTGCATATAGAAAACTTTTATGATTTTTCTATAAGATATGGGACAGAGAAACTCACCCAAGGGGTGAATGATTTGATACACGAAAAACAGTATGATCTTTTTGTTGCCGTTGATGTAGGCTGAGATATCCTAGCTAGATGAGCTAGAGATAGTACACTTCTTTCTCCCGTAATGGATTTTGCATCACTAAATCTTTTGAAAAATATTTCTATAGATAATCTCTTGAAGGAATTTTGATTGGGTACTGATGGTGAATTGAGAGCAAATGGTATGAGAGAAATACTTAAAGAAGTCGAAGAAAAATGACTATTGATGTGACAATCCAAATTGTTTGAATCAGATCCAGAAATCCAGAAATTTAAGGAAATATATAATGAAATTAGCAAAACAAGAATAGGACATACTGCAACGATAACACTAGAAACATTGAAACATATAGGAGAAAAAAATGATTATTTATCACCCTATCGTTTCACATCACAGATTGGAAATACTAAGGTAGAGCATCATTTTGACGTAACAATCCCACATGAATCGTTTGGGAAAATGTATACGATCCAAGGTAAAGAGTTCGCTCAACAGAGAGAACAAACCGCCTTTTCATTTGATAATTCTTTGGAACAATATATCAGACTCAAGACCATGCAATCGGATTGGAAGACCGAATTGGATTTATTTTATCTACGATCGGGAGACAATTGGACGACAACACAACGCGATGGACAATGTTTACAATTATTGGTCCCATCTACAATGATGGAGAAGTCCAAAAGAGCATCACTGATACAAACATGAATCGATATGCTCTCATGATGAGAAACAGATATCTCTCTTATTTTGAAAGAAGATAAAAATTTAATTAATGAAACTGGTCTTTTGATTCATGATGTAGGAAAGTTTTCGCTACTCTCTATGGATCCCAATATGTCTGATGCGGTCAAAAAAACAGCACGAGAAATATCAGATTATCAAACAATACAATAGAGTAAAATATATTTTTAATTTCTTACTTTCTTATCATGAAAAAAGTAATTTATGGATGATCATTTGATCCGATAACGTATGGACATAAAGATGTCGTAGAAAGAGCCGCAAAGCATTTTGATTGGCTTACCGTAGGGATAGGAGTAAATGCAGGCAAAGAAGGAAAATATCTTTTTTCACTCCAAGAAAGATTACATCTTGTCCGTGAAGTGCTCAAAAATTTGTTGAATGTGGATGTGGTCGCTTATAGGGGTTTAACTACTCATTATGCCTATGAAAATGGATATGATCTTATTATAAGATGACTGAGAAATGGAAGTGATTTTGATGCTGAACAAGGTTTAGACCAAGCATTTAAAAGACAAGAACAAGAGAAGAAAAATCCCATAGATACTTTTTTCCTTAATGCTAGACAATCCATGCAGGACTTGAGTTCTAGTGCAGCAAAATTAGTTATCCAAGAACAATGAAATATCAGAGATTATGTTCCTATGATAGTCAAACAAGCTATGGAATGAAGGATGATTGGACAATATATTGAAGGGATTTCTGGTGGCCCATGATCAGGTAAATCTTTTACAGCAGAAATGTTTCTTAAATTCTGTAAAGAAAATGGTATAAATCCACATCATCTCGATATGGATAAGGTAGGACATTATATTCAGGGAACATCACAAGAACCTGTATATCAAGCAACGAGACATCAGATAATCCAAACATTTGGAGATAAAGTAGCTAAAGAAGATGGTAGTATTAATAGAAAAATACTTGGCGATGAAGTTTTTGATGATCCCAAAAAAATGGAAATACTTGATGACATTATGCGTGATCCTATGAAACACAGAATGAATACGCTCATGTATAATCAGAAATGATTGTTTCTCTATGATGCGGCACTTATTGCAGAACATAACACTTCAGGAATAGCGAATAATAATATAATTTTATTGAATGTACCACAAAAACTACAGATTGAAAGATTACAAACAAGATGATTGCCCTCAGATAAAATACAAAAAATGCTTTCTAGTCAATTTACTACAGAAAATAAAAAAAAATCATTCTTAGAAGCTATTGATCAAGACCAACATGGAAAACTTATAGAGATACAAAGTCCTGCGAGTGAACAAGATCTAAAAATAGCATTCAACAATATGTTGGCTCAAATCGACACTTTTGGCGAATTGCGTTTCGGTGGATTGCTCAATAGATTGGGAGTCAAAGAAGATCCAAAAAATCTTTTTATGCAATTGAGAAATACCTATGATAGACCTATAGATCCTAATGCTAGTCGAGATGAAATAGCAGATAAAATGAAAGGTAATTACCATAAACGATTACATGTCGTAGATTGTTTAAATGAGTTTTACAAGATCAGACATCTCGTAAAAAATCCTGATGCTATGGAATGTGCAATATTATTTCATGATATTATCTATGATCCTATTAATCCTGGAAAAAATGAAGAAGATAGTGCTGTATATGCTGAAAAAATACTTACCCAACGATGATTGCCTGCAGACTTTATCGCAGATGTGAAAAGATATATATTACTGACCAAACATACTACGATTCCAGAAGATATGGACGGAAAATATATGGTTGATATAGATGTTTCCATATTTTGAAAAGAATTCAGAAAATATCTCCAATATAGTAAAGACGTAAGGAGAGAATATAGCATGTACTCTGATGCTAAATATAAGTCAGGTAGAAAAGATGTTCTCAAATTCTTTTTGAATAAAGAAAACATATTCCATACAGAATATTTTCAAGAATTATACAAAGATAAAGCAAAACAAAATATACAACACGAACTTGATCTATTGGAAAACAACTAGACTAATTGTAGGATAAACAAATATTGATTTTACATGAAGAAAAATTAAAATGAGATGCAAATGAAAATTTGAAGAATTGAAAATTTTCATGACATCGAATTTATACCGATAATTAATTCGGTGTAAAATACACAACAATGTGTTTTAATTTTTTTTCTTTTTCTATGATCAAACAACATATTCTCGTAACGGTAGACAACATTATTTTTACGATTACCGAAGATAGTTTGCAGATATTATTGATCAAAAGATTGATAGAACCATTCAAAGGAGAATGGGCTTTGCCTGGGTGATTTGTTCTCGAAGATGAAACATTACAAGAAGCGGCTTATAGAGAATTAGCAGAAGAGACAAGTGTAAAAAACGCGTACCTTGAACAACTATACACTTTTTCTGAAGTCAAAAGAGATCCAAGAGGAAGAACAATATCTTGCGCATATATGGCGATGATATCAAGAGAAAATATGACTATCAAAGCATGATCTGATGCATCAGAAGTAAGATTCTTCGACATAAAAAAACTACCAAAACTCTGATTCGATCACAAGAAAATCGTCAATTATGCTATCCAGAGATTGAAATGGAAAATGGAATATACCAATGTAGCGCAATATATCTTGCCGAAAAAATTTACCTTGAGACAACTGCAAGATGTCTATGAAACAGTTCTTGATCAATCCATAGATGTCAGAAATTTTAGAAAAAAGATAGATAAACTTGACGTAGTCAAACCTACCTGAGAAAAAGAGATTGGTGTGCAATACAGGCCTGCTAAGCTCTATACCTTCGTTGATAAGGGTTTGAAAATAGTAGAAATTTTATAATCAAATAATATATTCTATTAGAACGCTAAAGCGTTTTATCATTTTATCGTTTAGTCGTTTCGTATGGCAGATCTTATACAAATTATCAGCAAGAAAGTTGGCATCGCACCTAATATCGTCCGCACCATTGTCCAATTGTTGGATGAGGGGAACACGGTTCCATTTATTGCGAGATATAGAAAAGAATTGACAGAAGGAGCTACTGATGAGCAGTTGAGAGATTTTGATGAAATGTATACGTACACAAGAAATCTTGAAGCGAGAAAAGCAGATGTTATTCGTCTGATTGAAGAGAAATGACTCATGACTGATGAGCTCAGAAAGCAGATTATGGAAGCAGAAACGCTTGCGAGAGTTGAAGATCTTTATAGACCATTCAAAGAAAAGAAAAATAGTAAAGCTACTATTGCCAAAGCAAAAGGACTAGAGCCACTCGCAGATATTTTAGCCAAAGCTGAAATGAGTAAAGAGGAGTTTGAAGTAGAAGCGGAGAAGTTTGTGAGAGATACTGGTGATGTAAAAACAAGTGTCAAAGATAAAGAAGAAGCTATCCAAGGAGCTAAAGATATCCTTGCTGAAGCAGTTTCCGATCATGCTGACCTGAGAGAGACTATTAAAGTCAGAGAAGAAAACACATGAATGTTGGCTTGCAAAAAAACAAAAACGTTTGATGATAAATGAGTCTATAAGATATATGGTGAATATAGTAAAAAACTTTCTGATATGCCATCATACGCTTATCTAGCGGTAACGAGAGCGGAAAATGAAAAACAATTGAACGTGAAATTAGAATTTTCCCATGATAAAATACGAGAAGAAACTATGAAATTTTTCTTCCCGAAAACATATGGAACAAGCATTTATTATGTCCAAGAAGCATGTGAAGATGGATTGAAAAGACTATTGATGCCATCACTAGAACGTGAGATTAGATCTGATAAAAAGAGACGAGCCGATGAAGCAGCTATCAGAGTATTTGGTGATAATTTAAAAAATCTATTGCTGACTCCTCCGATCAAATGAATGACGGTTCTCGGTTTTGATCCGGCATTTAGGACAGGATGTAAATTGGCCGTTGTCGATCAGACAGGAAAATTTTTGGATAAAATAGTTATCTACCCTACAGAACCACAGAAAAAAATAACCGAAGCTTGGGAGACATTGAAGAGATTAGTCGATCAATATAAGATAGATCTTATCGTCATCGGAAACGGAACGGCATCGAGAGAATCAGAAAAAGTTGTGCATGATTTTATTGAAAAATATAAACTGGAGGCTCGCCCCGGCTTTAGCGGGGTTAAGTATATGATTACCTCTGAATCATGAGCATCCGTCTATTCCGCATCTAAACTCGCTCAAGACGAATATCCAGATCTAGATGTAACGATTAGATGAGCAATTAGCATCGCGCATAGAGTGCAAGATCCGTTGGCGGAGTTAACGAAAATAGACCCTAAAGCTATAGGTGTCGGCCAGTATCAACATGATGTCGATCAAAAATATTTGAAAGAAAAGCTCGAAGAAAAAGTAGAAGATATCGTAAATAGTGTAGGTGTAGACGTAAATACTGCGAGTTATACCTTATTGCAATATATCGCTGGACTCAGCGAAGCAGTAGCTAAAAATGTAATAGAATATAGAAATACCAATGGTAAATTTACCAGTAAAGCACAACTAAAAAAAGTGAAGTGATTGTGACCAAAGGCCTATGAACAGGCAATCGGGTTTTTGAGAATCAAAGGAGGAAAGGAGGTTTTGGATGAGACAGGTATCCATCCAGAAATCCATAAACAAGTCTATGAGCTAATAGAAAAAGAATTGTGAATTAAAAAAAAGGATTTGAAATTACCGATGCAAGTTGAAAAATATCCAGAAAATAAATTAATTGAATGGTCAGAAACCTATAAAATTTGATTGGAGACTTTGAGAGACGTCTTGGCAGAATTGCAGAGACCAGGTTTAGATCCGAGAGACGAACTCGAAGCACCATGTTTCTCGTCAACGATTTTGGAGATTGGGGATTTGCAAATAGGAACTAAATTGGAATGAATAGTCAGAAACGTTACGGATTTTGGGGCGTTTGTAGACATCGGATTACATAGTGATGGACTAGTCCACAAATCACAGATGGCAAATTATTTCGTCAATAATCCTATCGATGTAGTGAAAGTATGACAGCAAGTAAAAGTCAAAGTTATAGATATCGACCTCGAAAGAGAGAAGGTCTCCTTGAGTATGAAAGATGATTCTGCCCCACAGGCACCGAGAACTGAAAGAACGGCAAGTAATGAAAAAAAAGTTGAAATTATAAAAAGAGATGAGCAGATGGGTGAGTCTACTATGAAGGGAAATATTACGTTTAGTTAAAAGTTTATAAGCACCCGGGTGATAAAGTTACCAAAACAGCTTTAAAAGCTAAATTACAATGTTTTCCACCCGGGTGCAAACCTATATAGCTAAAATTTTCTTCAAAATTGCATTCACTTCTTCCATAGCTCCATCACCAAGAATAACGACATCAAATGTTTTTTGGAATTTTTCGCGATTCTCGGGAGTATCGTTGTTGAGAAATCAGATTTTAATGATGTTTTCATAGTCAAATCCATTAGCCATTTCAGCATCTCATAATCCATCACCAAGCAAGAGAATATTTTTTCTGTCTTTGATTTCGTCGTAAATAGGGAAATTCTTAACTATGGTTTCATCTTTATTGAATGAATGGATAATCGGCTCTCTGACTCCTATCGCCTTTCACGATTCATCCCAAACAAAATCATTGGAAATAATATCGATATTATCATAGAGCTTATGTTCATGTTGAAGACAATAATAGATACTATCATATCCAAGTCCACTAGCCGAAAGTATGAGCAAAGGAATAGCATTTGCATAGAGCAAATCAAAAAAATCTCCACATCATAGTCTGAAATTTGTCTCTTCTGATGCAATAGCATCCTCGATTATTTTTCTTGTGAGTCCGTAATCGAGCATCAAGGCAAATTGTTCATCCCATCGTTTTTCCATAGCTTTCTTTTTTTCATCCAATGGAATAGTTGAATCAATTTCTATCGGATGATATTTGTCGAAAATAGCATTTGATTTCTCCGCATATTCTGGAGGATAAAATCAGTTCTGTAAACGCGTGATCAATGAAACCGTAGGTTTCCCTTCAGCAAATGCTTTGGTCAAGGTCCTATCAAAATCTGCAATTACGTGAAAATGCTCTGGTCATCATGTGATGATATTTTTAAGTTTTTCGTTGAAAAGTTGTGGGTTGGATATCAGTATATCGGTCATAAAAAATATTGTAAGTAAAACTAGTTCACTGGGAAATATTGGGTGCAATAGTGATTATCCAATTGTTGTTGTTCGGAATCTTGAATATCTGCGCCAGGTATATTATTGGCTGAAAGAATATATGCAATTCTATCTGCTGTCATAAATTCTATGGGTAATAAGCAGCGTGAATTGACCAACATACCTTGAATACTTTTGGTGACATTATAATCACAGATTTTATTTGTCTCACCCATGATTGCTATATTGATGGCTTCACTTGCTGAAAATGGCGGGGTAAAGGTAGCTGCGGCACATGTGATAAAGTTTGTTTGGATACAATTTTCATCGCTAGCGCAATCAACAATCGCAGCGGTAGTTGTTGTATTGTCTGTTGTCGTCTGTATTGAAGGAGTGACTGATGGAGTTCCACATCCACATAAAAAGATAATCCCTATTAAGGGAAGAAGGAACAATAATTTTTTCATGGAATGGAAAAGAGAATAAAATAAATTTTACCGTTAATATTGCATACAATATTGCATATCTAGTTGTTGCTGTGTTTTTGCTACATCCTCTTTACCAGGGGCTTTTTCTGATCAAAAAAGATGACCTAATCTGTCTATATTCATCATTTCCATAGGAATTCTACATTGGGTTTTCATACTTTCATTTACATCACCGACCATCGTTTTATACTCACAGACGTTGTCTTTTTTTCCAACGATTTCTATAGTGTAATTTGACGTTGGACTAAATGGCATAGTAAATGTCGCAGCAGTACAAGCGATAAAATTTTGTTGAAGACACGTCATGTCTTTTTTACAATCTACTCCAATCGGCGTAGGTGTACTTTCTACAGGAGTTATTGTTTTGTTTCCGCATCCATATAAGAATAGAAGCCCCATCAATGGGAGAATAATGAATAGTTTTTTCATGAGAAAAAAGAAAAGGGATAAAAGAAAATATAATGATCAGACATATACATCTGTCATGTTATTTTTTACTTGTAGATAAGGACATATACTTTTCAAATACTTTGGAATATTTATTTCATCGAGAAAATATATCTATTTTTCATAGAGCTATTTTTTTCTCTTTTTCGTACTTTCATAATCAAGAAATAGGCTTTAAAATACAAAATTTAGATGATATTTTCGTTATCAATCATAAATCGAAAGAATAGTCTTTTTTTTGGAATATTTCTATGATTACTATTTCTTGTTGTTTCATACAATCATGTAATGCTCATGAGAGATCTTTTTCTATTTTTTTTGATGGGAGCTTGATTGCATTTATGGTATAGAGTTTTTCATAGAATTTTTCATGTTCTGCATATCTTATACTTTTTATACTTGTTTTCTTGATGATTTTATATCCGTCAACAAAAAAATCCATATCAACGATTATCGCTATATATTCATCAGTATCACCTATAAGAAATCCATATACATTGATGGCATTTAGTAATGTAATCCTAATAAAACTGTGTTTTTTTATACGTTTATTGTAATTCATGGTAATTTTTTTATGTAAAACTTAGAGACTTCGGTATATACTTCGCTCCCGGGAGTAAAACCATGCTAAGTAGCTTTAGAGCTATAATAATCAATTTTTACTCCCGGGAGCGAGGCTTCTATTTCACTATATTTTCTAGCAATTCAGGAAATTCTGAAACCCCAAACAAATGTCCTTTATCTGTCAGTGTTATTAATTTTGCTTTGGGTAAATATGCTTTTATCTTTTCTGTATGTGAATACGGGACAATATCATCATCGGTGGAATGATAGAGAAATATCTGTTCTACCTGAGGTTGAATATGGGGAATAATTTCTGGATTATAAGTAAAATCTCAGGCATATTTTTCTTCTTCAGACATATCGCTTTCATCGAATACTGATGAAATCAAATGAAGTTGTTTAATCTTCTTAGGGAATATATTTTCTCAGAGATATTTAATCAAAAACATCGCTCAAAGCGATTGTCCTATCACAATAAGATCTTCACCATTAAGATACGGGAATATTTTTTCGAATCGAATTTTTCGAGCTTTATAACTTGCCATATTTTTGTTTGGCATATTAGGTTGGATGATTTCGTATTCTGATTTTAATTGTTCTTTTAACCAATCTTTTCGCTTATTCTTTTCTTCAAAGGGATTGTAATCTCGTGTTTCTATTGCTTTACAAAATGAATCATTGTCTGGGTGACACATTCATCAGTGTATGAAAATAATCTGTTTCATAGAAATATATTAAGGTTAAATCTTTAGCATTTTTTTTACTTCTCTGATCGTATTTCTTGGCCCTTTTGCTACGATACTTTTGATTCATGCATGCTGAGCTACGATACAGTTTTTTTCTACATCGTCTATAAATATCGCTTCTTGTGGTTGTATCTTATACTTTTTCAAAGCATAATCAAATATCTTCGTAGTCTCATTTTGTATATCATCGTATTTACTCAATCATACATCACAGGAAAGAATTAGCTTATCGAATTCATCATACCGTCATTCTTCTTTAATTATTTTTTTTGTAGGTTTAAATATATCTGACAATACCATAGATGTATATCCAAGTCACTTGAGTTTTTTAACGAAAGCAATTATGCTTGTATTGAGCACAAATATTTTGTGGATATCTTTTGCAAATATTTTATTTTTATTTTTTTGTGTCGGTAATGGTTTTTTTAAATCTTTCGATAATTTCTTTCGGAAATCATGTTCACTTATTTTTCCTATTCTGATTTTATACATATATTTGGATAATATAGGCCCTACAATGCTTCTATCTAAAGCATATAGTCTTGAAATTTTTTTGAAAAAAGCCAGTTTTATTTTATATCTTACTATAACTCAGCCAAAGTCTCGAAAAATATATTTTATTTTGGACATAGATTGCATACAAAAAAGTAAAGTTATTTCACTATATTTTTCTTATTCCTCTCTTCAATATCAATCACTGTGCTTATAGGATAATGATCCATGCTTCCATGCACTTGGGTGATGCAATGGGTTGAACGAACAGATATATCAGGAGAAGTAAGTATATAATCTAATTTATTGCCGATAATATGTGTCGATGAAATCGAATTGGTAGTATCATGTAAAACACTTGTTAATAACTTATAAGATAATTTATCACTGGTATTTAGCCATCGGCCTTTCCATGTCCCTAGATTAAAATCTCATCCAATGATATGTTTTGACTTAGGCTCTTTTCGAACATAAGAGACCATAGCTTTTACCTGTTCCGTTCTATGATTTGTAGAAAAAGGATCCAAATGAACAGTAGTAAATATATATTCGTCCAGACAAAGTGAATGAAGAGATAGGGCAGATTTTGTAATTTTTATTTGAGCATTTTTGAAATTATGAAGAATCCCCGTACCTAAATTTTGTTTGGTCAGATGTGATACTTTACAATAGGAAGAATATGCAAATCCCAGTTTATCTGCTAGAAATTTAGCATCTTGTACTGAAGTAAGTTCTTGTAAAAAGATAATATCTGGCTTAATTTTTTTGACTATGGACTGGATAAATGGAATATCTTTATGCCAAAAAAATACCTTTCCCTGAGATCATATAGGGATATGTTTCCATGGCTGAAGCAAACATAAATGACCGATATTATAGCTGAGAATAGTAATAGGTTTCATAGGTTATTATTAACGTAAAAATTATTCTACTATTTTTACTCTTTTCAATAATTCATCCTTGTCTACTTGTATCTTGGGTAATACTGGCCACATATCCAATCCATCATTTTTGAAAAATCTCGGCATGAGATGAAAATGAAAATGAGGAGTAGATTGTTGCGCTCATTCACCTGTCGCGGCTATAAGATTTGCTCCTGTAGATCAGAGGGTTTTTTGATAATGAAGAATAATTTTTTTCGTCACTTCCATCATATCAGCCAATGTAGCTGTAGGTATATCCGTGATATCTTTGTAATGAGCTTTTGGAATGATTAATGTATGTCAGAACACCTCCATCTCTTTGGCCAATAAGACCATAGTAAGTTCAGTTTCATGAACCTTCCGTGATGTAAGCTGTCCTTTTTCTATCCTACAAAATGCACAGTTTTCCATAGATATTATATAAAGAATAAAAGATGTTATATAAACTTTTGTATATATGCTATTTCTTTTGCTAACTCATCTTTTTCATCGAATGTACTTTCTATGATAATAGGAATATTTCGATTTTCCAAAGACGCAATTATCTCATTTTGTTGAGTTTTGAATAATGGGTAATGGAGATATTTTGGATCATATCAACTTAGATGATATTGTACAATTTTGTGTCATAACTCTTTATGGAAATCTTTAGCTAACTGCATACTTGGGTCATTGGTATAACAATGTTGTACATCAAAGGTAAGTCACAAAAACGGATTATCATCAAGAATTTTTTTTATATCTTGTACTCATTGACAGCATTTTTTTCTGTCATCCATATTTTCTATTGAAAAGGGAAGGTGATTATATTGTTTGAAAACTGACCAATCAACGACCGTATCTGGATGGACGACTATATTTTTTATCGGTAATAATAAACACATATGCTCCATTGTTTTTAGTATTTTATGAGACGCTTCATCATCTTGATATGCATGTACTGGCGCATGGAGAGAACAATATGAAAAATTAGATTCTATACATCATTTAGTGAGATTATGGTCAATATCTTCTTTATCATGAAACATTATTTCTATTGCAGATGCCTCATCTATTGCAAAATATTTCAAAATTTCCTCATCAGTATTTTTCCCACTTGCAATCCTATAAAAATCGCCTGAAGTTCATCATATAATAAGATCTTTCATATTATAGGTACATAAGATTAAAACTATTCCATATGAACTTTTTTTACTAAATTATATGCTGGTTTCTTTCCGTATACTGCTATTCCATAATGATAATATTCTTTACCATTACTATCTCTATCATGTCGTCTCTCTTTAAATTCTTTAAAAAACAAATATGTTCTAAATATCGATGCAGGATCTTCAAAATATATTTTAGTTTTATCGTATCATATAGCTACCACATAATGCCCATCTACTCGGTCTTCTTTTCGATTTACATGTATTTTATCTGTTCGTGCTTGTAATACGACAATGACGGGTATTTTTTTGTCTATATACTTTTTTATTTTGGATACCGTCATTTTTTCTGTTGTGGTTTTGAGTCAATTATCGTGTATAACTTTTTCTATACCAAGCATAAAGGTACCATCTTTTGTGGTTTTTGTTGTTTTCATGACTATATTTTCTCTAACATCTATACCATAATAATTTAATATGGACTGTGTAGCTTTTGCTCAACAATCGTAATTATAGGTTTGTCTCTCCTCTGGGAAAATTAGAAATTTCATATACAAAGTAAATATTAAAACTCGCACTCTCTTGGTGCTCTTGGAAAAGGTATTACATCGCGAATATTTTCCATGCCGGTGATATACATCATTAATCTCTCAAATCCCACACCAAAACCTGCATGTGGCACACTACCGTATTTGCGTAAGTCTAAATATCGTGGATAATCTTCAGGATGAAGTCCCATATCATTCATCTTCTTTTCTAAAATTTCCAATCTCTCTTCTCTTTGTGAACCTCAGATAATCTCCCCTACTCATGGGACTAATAAGTCACTTGCAGCAACGGTTTTTCCGTCATCATTCATTCTCATATAGAAGGCTTTGATATCTTTTGGGTAGTTGGTAACGAAGGTCGGACCTTTAAAAATTTCTTCGCAGATATATCTTTCATGTTCGGTCTGAAGGTCGATTCCTCGCTCTACAGGATATGCAAATTTTTTGCCTGACTTCTTCAATATTTCTACTGCTTCGGTATACGTCACTCTTGAAAAATCAGCGTTGATCAATGCTTCGAGTCTTTTTTTGACCTCAGGATTTATAAATTTTTCGAAGAATTCCATCTCTGCGGGAGCATTATCTAGAATGTATTTGAAGACATATTTGAGTAATGATTCAGCTAAATTCATATCATCATTGAGATCAGCAAATGCGATTTCTGGTTCGATCATTCGAAACTCTGAAAGGTGTCTCGTGGTGTTGGAATTTTCAGCTCTGAAGGTAGGTCAGAAGGTATATACTTTATTGAAAGCGGTTGCAAATGTCTCTGCTTCAAGCTGTCCACTTACGGTCAATGATGCTTGCTTGCCAAAAAAGTCTTTGCTGAAATCTACGTTTCCCTTCCCGCTTTGCGGGATTCCGTTTCACTCCACTTCTGTCTTGGGTATCTTGAGAAAATCTAAGGTTGAGACTTGAAACATCTGACCTGCTCATTCACAGTCACTACCTGTTATAATTGGTGTATGAACATAGATAAATCCGTTCTCGTTAAAGTATTTGTGGATAGCAAATGCGAGTAACGATCTCACTCTAAATACTGCTGAAAAGGTATTTGATCTCATTCTGAGATGTGCGATTTCACGTAAGAATTCCATACTATGTCCCTTCTTCTGAAGCGGATAATCACTTGGACAATCACCGACTAATGTCACCTTTTTTGCTTTGACTTCGAAGGCCTGTTTGTTTCCTTGTGAAGCGACAAGCGTTCATTCGACAGTAATAGCAGAGCCTGTTGTGAACTTACATATCTCATCGAAATTCGTTAATGTATTTTCAAAAACAATCTGGATATTTTTCAAATATGATCCATCATTGAGCTCGATAAATCCGAATGTTTTGGAATCTCTTACACTTCTTACTCGTCCATTGAGGATGATGTCCTTGTCGAGGAATGGTTTATGGTCCGCGAAAATATGCGCGATAGTAGTCAGTTTCATATGTTTTTTATAATAAGAAATAAATCTGATATAAGATATCGTTTTGCCTCTTGAATTCAAGATATACATAACTTTTGTATGTTCTTACCTTGATTTTTTCTAGCAAATCCTTATATGTAGATAAACAAAAAACAAAATAAAAAAAAGAAAGGAAGTATGCAAGAATTATCTATTAAAGATTTGCATGATTATGCAAATCATTTTAACGCCCAAATTTCTCGAGTCAGATTGGAAATGCCGTTGGATGAACAATTACTTATGCCACATGATTTTCTGAGGAGAAAATACCCAGAAAAATATCAGCAAGTAATATATCCACCATCATTTGGATATCGACGACTTGATCTTGTACTAAGATATTTCAATAAGCAAGTAGAAAAAACCACAATGCTTTTGAAGAGATTATTGGAGATAGTAGGAGATGTCATTTATGGCGACAGAACAAAATTTTTGGGAGTTATATAATCATTTCGAAGGAATTTCTTCCTTCGTTTTTTTTTTGAAAAAAATATAGGTAAGTGATTACTAAGATAAAAAAAAAGCAAACCCTTCCCGACCTACCCTTAACAGGGCAGGCCAAAGGAATTATATATTTATTTTATTCGTCAATAAATAATAATAAATAAAATACCTTCAAGTCCACCCTGTGACCAAAGGGAATCCAGCTCAGCTGGATAAGGGAGGATTTAGGTGGGTTTGCTAAAATAAAATAAAAAAGTTAGTAAGCACCTACAATCATAACTCTTGACTTTTATAATAAAAAAGTTATATAAACCATCCAAACAAAAAATATATTTTATTATGGCAAAAAACACACTATTTTCTATTAAACCAGGGAAGTCAGATGTTATCGAGGGCATAATTGTTGGTAATCAACAAATCAATGCGCTTAACAAAATGGATGCTAATCTAACCAAACCCTCAATGATGATTAGAAAGCTCACGGGTATTCTTAACAATTCATCTGATGAAAAAATCAAAAAACATGCTGAAAATGCAATTAAAGAATTAGAAAAGTTTACTACTGATGATCCATTAAATGAGAAAGAGCGTACTGATCTATTAAAATTGGCTTCTAAACCTTAGTGAAAAATCAATGTAAAGAAAAGCCTCCCGTTTTCGGGAGGTGTTTTTTTTATTAAATTTATTCTGAACGAAGTGAAGAATCTCTTAATAATAATTTTTCGTTATATTCAAAATGATAAAAATGTAATTATAGCGCCCTAGTCTTGACATCATCTAGACACTTGTCGACAAACTCTGTAATGCCAGTTTCATACTGCCTTTTTGTCTTGTATTCGCGGATAGAAAGTGTCTTGGTAGACTCTTCTTTTTCCCCGACGATGATAATATATGGTATTTTCTGGATCTCGGCGTTACGAATTTTTTTGCTGAAAGAGTCATCACTGTCATCAATACTAGATCTTAAATTTTGAGCTAGTAATGTTGCATTTACCTCTTTAGCATAAGCAATGAATGGTTCTGCGACAGGTATGATTTTTATCTGTTCAGGCGCCAATCGTAATGGGAACGCTCATGCATAATGTTCAATCAGAATACTCATAAATCTTTCTGGAGATCAGATGATTGCTCTATGAATCATTACAGGAGTAATCTCTTTTCCTTCGCTATTTATGTATGCTAATTTAAATCTTTGTGGCATGATAAAATCAAGTTGGATAGTTGATATTTGCCGTTCTCTTCCTAATGAATCTTTCATAACAATGTCCATCTTCGGACCATATATCGCAGCTTCCCCTTCAGCTCTGATATAATCTATGTTATTTTCTATCAAAATTTCTTCTAGTAATTTTTGTGATTTTTCTCGTGTTTCAGGTTCTCATAAATATTTTTCTCTTCTGTTGGGATCTCGAAGAGAAAGTCTAATACTGTATGATGCCATACCATAGGTATTCAAAGCTTTTTTGATAATTCATAGCACTGATAAAAATTCTTGTTTGATTTGATCTTCACGGCAAAAAGAATGACCATCATCCTGACAAAAACATCTCAAACGACTCAAACCATTCAATTCACCTGGTCTTTCATCACGATACAAATTAGCAAAATCTGATATTCTTATTGGCATTTGTGTATAACTTCTTTGTTCTGCTGCATATATCTGGGTATGTTGAGGACAGTTCATGGGCTTGAGAAAATATTCTTCGTCTGAATAATTTGATATAACTCTCATCATATCTTCCTTATACTTTTCATAATGTCATGAAATTTTGAATAACTCTGCTTTATTCATATTTGGGGTATGTACTTCTTGATATCAGATTTCGGTTTGCAGTTCATTGGAATATTTTATAATCTCTTTTCTAATGATATTCCCTTTGTAGGTGTAAAGCGGTAATCCAGGACCAACTAATTCTGAGAATACAAATAGTCACATTTTTTTTCCAAGTACTCTATGATCACGTTTTTTCGCTTCTTCAAGCATCTCTACATATGTTTTCAATGCTTCTTTGTTTTCAAAAGCGAGTCCATAAATTCTTGTCATCATTGGATTTTTTTCATTTCCTCTCCAATATGCGCCAGCTATTTTATCGAGTTTGAAGGCGTCTGGATTGATTTCTTTGGTGGTGTCTACATGAGGTCCTTCACACATATCGATGAAAGTCACGAACACGTCTCCGAGGTTGAATGGTTGTAAATAATCAGTTATCTTCTGATATTTTTGGATATATTCTTCTTTGGATCATTTGAGCAAATTATCTTTTGCAGTAAGAGGAATAGTGTTGATATAATAGGAGAAAACTGTCTCGCCTGCGGCTTTAAATTCATCTAACAACTCTAATTTAAACCCTTCTCCGAGCATGTCTATCATCTCTTTTGCTTGGTGGTAATCAAGATCTATCCTATGAAATAACTGACTTTCCTTGACGATTTTGATCATCATCTTGTTGAGCTCCTTGAGATGTTCTTCCTTGAACTCTACGCCATCAGAAAAAATAAAATCATAGTAAAATCCGGTATCTATTGCTGGCCCGATACCAAGTTTTGCAATTGGATCCACTGATCTCTGCACTGCTTGTGCGAGTATATGGGATAATGAGTGACGTGGTTTTAAAATTACTTCTTCCATGATGAGATGATAAAATGTTAAAATGCGTAGCGTAGCGAAGTCCCGTCTTTAGCGGGATTAAAATGATGTATTATTGTTATTATTGTTATTTTTGTACTATATATTTTACTAATGCTTTTGTATCTTGTTGTAATAATTCATTTGTGGGTTTAAATTTTTTCAATTCATTAATCGTAACCCATTGTATGGCATTGGTATCATCAAGTGCCTGTGCGGTTCAGGATTTTCGTTCACAATGATACATCAATCTTGCTCGGTTTGTTGTGCCACTAAATGACATCCTTATTTCATTGGCAATGAGTTTACTGTTTTTTACTTTGATTCCTACTTCTTCTGTAATTTCATTGGCAAGGTTTTTCTCTAACCCCTGAAGTCACATATTCGGTTCCAATTTTCCTCAAGGAATCGATCGCTCACCTGGTCTTGTTTTGTCCGTAAGCGACCTTTGATGAAGGAGATATTTGTTTCATTTTTTTATCCATGCACTGATGGTAACCAGGAACAAATCCATTTTTTCCATGATACAGAAGCTATAAAATAAAAAATCCTACCTAAGTTTTTGGCAGGAGTTATAGCTTTCAATAACAAACTCCTACCATTATGCGATGGTTGTTGTAGTAGTTGTTGTCGTAAGCTGTGCGTGGCGCATGGATTATATATATGAATAAACTATGTTTAGTCTATATTTTTATGTGAGAAAAACAAGATTATTTTGTATATTATACTAAATATATTTGCAATTTAATCAAAAATCAGTATATTCATATTACAAATGTCCCAAATAGGGATTCCCTCCGGTTCTACCGGAGCTACAAAATTAAAGGTCTGAGAAATAGTAATTGCTCAGATTTTTTTTGATATTTTTTAATTCACTGTAATGTATTTCTCCAATTTTTTCTATGAATCTATTTTTATCTATAGTTTTTATTTGAGAAAGTATAAGCCAAGAAGGTTTTCCCTTAAATGACTGTAATTTATAATGATATCTATTTTCTTTTTGCTTGGTTGTCATAGGTAAAACCAAAAATAGATTTCCCAGCTTTTTGATAACTAATATAGCCCTCTTAAATTCTGTTTTGCCATCTTGTTCATATCATACATTTATACCTAATTTAGCATACCATATTTCCTTAGTATTTATATAAAACTCCATACGATATCATGTTGCACCATCATAATGAATGTGCTTTTTTTCTATATTCCATTGATCAAATAAAATAGGATTTTTGTCCATATATTCGAAATAATATAATAAAACATTAAGATTATACTCTTCCAAAAAAAGAAAAAAATGGACAAAACTAGGACAAAATATATTTAAAAAAACTGAAGGCAAAAACTTACCTCCAGATACTAATAATCATTTTCGATTTTTTATTTCTCTTAACTTTTCTTCGAAATACGAGACTAAGCTTTCAGATTTTTCACCATAATAATTTTTTATCTTACCATCTTCTTGATAACACAGTGTTACCTCGATACCATATTTAGGGACGATAAAATATTCTACTACCTCTAGTGTTTCATATTCTATAAGCATTTTAACAAGTTCTTTAGTTTCATGTATCGTTTTACGACAATGAGGACAAACAAATGTTACCTCCTCTTCAGTGCCCAATTTTAATGAAACATACTTCTGATAATCACCTGGTATGAGGGATATTTCTATATATCCTGGATCTCCATCACCTTTGACTATTTTGATGAGTATAACTCTGTCTGGAATTTTCCCGTTTTTATACACGAGACATATTTTTTCTTTTATCATGTCCCCAATTTTTATCTCCTCGTTTGGATTGGGGAAAATAAGACTTTTCCCACAATTAGGACAGTAAACATTCTTGATCGGTTTTGGTTTTTCCATGTTTTTTTTGTTTTTTTGTTTTTGAGGTGTATCAATAGGGATTTGAGAAATGAATTCAAGTTTTTTTATAGGTAAAAATAGACCTTCGAAAATTTGATATATTCTCCTTGGAAAAATCTTCTTTTTTCATTGAAGAATGGATGAAATATTTGATATTCAAATATTTGACAAAAAAAAAATTCTGAGTATACTTACTTTATAACTCTTTATTTTATTATCATAATAATCATGCCTGGTATAGAACAATTTACTCCTGAAAAAGCAGCTGCAGTAACATGAGATCGCTCAAAACTGGAAAAACTGACTCCATATGAAATGGCTACAGCATTTTGATTTAAACGAAACCAGGATAAAAAAGACTTAGCAAGTGATTTAAAAATCGCTAATTATACATGAACTGAAACACAAAATAAGGAAATGCAAAAGCTTCTTTTGGATAAACTAGAAAATTTTAGAGCAAAAGCAGAAGCAAAGGTTGTAGTAGAGACAAAAGAAGAACTAAGCCAAACAAATATGATATACAATATCATGCTCAACGCTTTTACCGTAAAAGATAATAAAATAGTGTCTATTACAAAGCCGAATATATCAATTGCTAGAAATACGTGAGATATCAACACGTCCTTTGTTACAGACGTTACTGAAAAAAATATTCCATTATCTTCGGAAGTAGATGGTAAAAAGCAGTGAGTTATTATTAAATATACTGATCCTACTAATAACAAAGAAACTATGTTTACTATCAGTGATTTTGCAGATAATACCTTTACTCTCCACGAAGCTAAATTTGAAGGCAACAAACTTACTGAAGCTAAACAAGCGCTTTATGCAGCTGAAGAAAATTGAGCATATGCCTTACTGCCAGAATTTACTGTAACTGAATATGGAGAAAAATATGCACAAACAAAAAAAGTAAAAGAAATACCTACAGAAAAACAAAAAAATAATATTAAGCTGACTCAAATCGAAACCACACCATATAATCCTTCGTATGAAGTAGCAGAAAAAGTAGAAGAAATAGATCTTGCGAATTTAAATGCGATAATAAAAGATATTCAATTACGTGAAAATGGAGGATATATATTGGATAAAACTGATGGTAAATGAATAAGTACCAATTTATATCCAGTAAAAACAATATGAGTAAACAAAAAGGGAACTGAAAATGAATTGCTTTATAAATGGGAATGAAAAACAGAACAATGATGAAAGTATAGATCATGAGGGCTTCAAAATATTGAAAAAGATGAAAAAACAGGAGGAAAGAAAGAAAATTATAAATGAATTGTGGTCCGAAGCACTGAACAAAATCAACCTTGAACATTCTATATTAAAAAGATAGAAAATTGACAACTTCAAGTAGCAAAAATTTCTGATGAATACAGAACAATAACCACGTTTGCAGAAGAGAAGTGACTTATTAATTTAGATGATAAATATTTAACGGCTATGAATTTCAGAAAAGATGATAAAGATGATAAAGATCTACTTACAAATGTATCTTTACCTTCAATAGAGACGGTAGCAGAAAAAACAGATAAATAAATTTTTTCAACTAAAATCATATCTGAGGAGTATCTATTACTCCTCTTTTTTTGTTTTTTGTACCCAGTTTTTTACCCAGTAAAAAAGTCTCTCAGAATTTGACAAAAAAAAAATTCTGAGTATACTTATATAGTAGATTTTATTCTATAAGCAAAACCAATGGATAAAAAACAATATGTGCTCAAAGCATTGGAGCTACTCAAAGACACCTTACCACTCGCAAGATGACTGATTTTTATGATCAAAAATACTGAGATGAGTGAAGGATTATTGGATACCTTGATTAATGCATTCCAGGAGAGTATGAAGGAAGTAGCAAACGAAAAAGCATTAGTTCAAGTCCAAAAAGGTAAAGAATTTCTTGAAGAACTAAAAAAGAGAGAAGCCGATGCTAATAAGCTTGATGAAGAAGATATCGCACATCTGGATGCTATGTTATCAAAAATCTAATATACTTTTTTTATTATATAAAAAACTAAAAAATGAGTACAGGTGAAGTAATACAGGAGAAGCAAAAAATTGAAGGTGTAGTAAAAGCTCCTGAAACGGCAGATCAATTAAAAGATTTTTCGAAAGACTTCGAAAAAGAACTTACTAAACCCGAAGGATTGGAAAAAATATATAATTTTTCTAAATGTTTAGAACAATGACAAGCAGCGTTGGACGAGCAATTAGCAAGTGGAAAAATAAGCACTGAAGAGTGAGCACTAGATCAAATTTGACTAAATGCTACTAGAGACTCTTTGGATGATTGTTTAAAAAAGAATGATATAAATAATCAGATTATAAAACAACTAAAAAAACTAGATAATGGAGAAAAGAATATAAATATAGATGAAAAAAGTATAGAGCCAAAATTAACTTTGAATGAGCAGCAAAAACTTACATTGACATATACTATGACTACCACATGAGGTGACTATAATACAGTAAGCGTTATGGTGGATGCTGTTTGAAATTTATATCCAGAACAAAATAATATAATAATAAATTGAACATATTATCTTCTAAACTTTGATGAGAATAATAATTTAAAATTGAAAAAAAATCCAAATGGAAAGCTTAATGAATTGCAAAACTATGGTTTGATTCTTACACCAGGAATTAATATTGACAATAAATATGTTACAAAAACAGACAATGGTTATGAAATAACAGTTACCATAAATAAAGGAGAGAAAAAAGAAGATGTTAAGTTTATATTAGATGCTAATTGAGAATTTATTCCAGATATATTAAATAAAACAGGTAGTACTTTGGATGGAGAAAGTGAAGCATGAACATGATTAGATAAAGGAGCATATGAGCTTAGTATAAACAAAGCAAATAAAAATTTTACCTTAATAAATAGAGCAGCTACTACAGTAGTACCTACACCAGAAGAATTGGCAAATGCAAAACTTCTTGCTGAAAAAGAAGAGAAAAAACAGAAAGTAATAGAAAATTCAAAAGTAAATGTTTTAGAAAAAAGCAAAGAGGTATATAAAGATAAAAAAGATGTAATTAAATATAATACAGAAACATGATCTGCGACATTTAATACAATAACTGAAGCACTCAAAACAAATCAAAACGATCCATTTTGGGAGATAAAGGAACCGTTAATTACTGCACTAAATACTGGCGATTTAAAAGCTTTTCAGAAATTGATATATCCAGCAAACAAACAAAATAAAACAACAATAGATGGTAAATTATGACCAGACACAAAAGAACAACTAGAAAAATATCTACTAGAAAACATAAAAAAAATTCCTGAGTATGCAGATATGAATTCTGTGGAAATTTCAACTTTTGGTATGAATTGTTTAAATGCACAAAAAAATAAGTGAATATCTTTGTATTGGAATGGAGAAAAATATGAGTGAGATTATTTTAATTGAGATAGATCATGAAAATGAGTAAATTCATGGTTAAATGGAGACAAATATGATGGAAATTTTGAAAATAGCGGTTGGAATTGAATATGAACATTTACTACTTGAAATAGAGAATATACATGAACATGGGAGACAAATATATTAGTAAATTGAGAAAACCAATATACTCCAGACCAATTAAAAAAAGATACAGATGGTAGTATCTTAGCAAAATTAAATGGTGGGGAACAACCAAAGGCAAACACACAAAAAGATATTGCTGTGGATAGCGTAGCTAAACCTGAATTCGTGGGCAGTAATTGATCCGATAAGATAACATTATTATCTTCTAATGCTCCATCGAATAACATAGGTGAAGGTGATTTTATTCCAAATAAGGAAAATGGATATACTATACCTTCAAATGTAAAAAGCTTAGATTTATCAGAATTATCAAGCTTATCTGCTGACAATTTAAAAGCGATCCAAAATCTTCCTCAGTTAACCAGTCTCAAATTAAATGGATTAACAACACTAGACGAAGCAACAGCTACAGTATTGTCTAGATTAAACAACTTAACAAAACTAGACTTAAATGGATTACAAATACTAGATAAAGATCCTGGTAATATACTAGCTAGTTCGACCTTAGAATTCTTATCTCTAAACTGATTGAAAAAATTGGATATGGGCTGCTTGGTAATGAATATACCAGCATGAACGAATGAAAATAAACAGGGAATAGCGTGATATGTAAAAACAATTCCTCGGATAGATTTAAATTGATTAACAAATTTGACTCCTGAGGTCGCTACAGAATTTAGCAAAACAAATAATTTGGAGTTATTATCATTAGATAGTTTAAATCTTAATACACTAGAAAATATAAAAAGTTTGAAAATATTAATGGATGGAAACAAAAAAACAAATATTTTGGAGAACATAGAAACATTGGAGCCAAATATGGCCTCAATGATCTGATCTTCAAACTTAGATGCAGTATCTTTGCCTAAGATAACACAGCTAACTCCTCAATTAGCATCATACTTAGTATATGGAAAAGACAACACCATACCTGCTCCTGAAGTAAAAAAAAGTCTATTTAAAAAACAAACAGAAGTAATAAAGGAAGAATTTAAACCCAATGAAAAAATGAAAACTTTAGATTTAAGTTGATTGACAACATTAGATGCTGCTACCGCAAAAATATTGGCTGATTTACCAAACTTAGAGACATTAGATTTACGTTGATTGACAACATTAAATGTTGATACAGCTAAAGAATTGGCTAAATCACCCAAACTAAGAGAAATAGATTTAAGTTGATTAACAACATTGGATACTTCTACAGCTACGGAATTGGCTAATTTAGCTAACATAGAGATATTAAAATTAGGTTGATTGACAACGTTAGATGCTGCTACAGCTATAAATTTTAGTAAACTGATATCTTTAGACGTAAATGGATTGACAACATTAGATGCTGCTACAGCAAATGTATTGGCTAATGACTTACCTGATTTGAAAGAATTAATTTTGAATTGATTGACAACATTAGATACTGCTACAGTAGCAGAATTAGCTAAATTACATGCATTAGATGTTTTGGATTTACGTTTGTCACCTACTAATCTGGATGCATTAAAATTGAATTTATTAAATGTTTGATTTTTAGGATTAGAACTCGAAGGAGATGCTACGGATGATCAAATTACAAATTTAATTAAAACATTAAATGATAATGAAAATATAAAATCAGTCAGTATTAATATTAATAAAAGTGAAGATGTTTTAGCGGGACTAAATTGAACGGGTAATAGTAAAATATCGTTTATTTAATTTTATAATAAATTCACATATAATATAATAAGCAATTCGTTGGATACTCCATATATCTACCAGTTTTTTCGTATATGAAAAATAAGAAAATCTTCCTAGAAAATTTGCATATCATCCTCCAAAACATACTTCTTGTTTTTGTTTGAATGATGAGTAAATTTTCCCTAGAAAATTTGCATTATTTTGATTTCTGAGTATACTTATAGAGTAGACTTTATTCTATAAACATACTCAATGGATAAAAAACAATATGTGCTCAAAGCATTGGAGCTCCTCAAAGACACCTTACCACTCGCCAGATGATTAATTTTTCTGATCAAAAATACTGAGATGAGTGAAGGGTTATTGGATACCTTAATTACTGCATTTCAAGAGAGCATGAAGGAAGTAGCAAACGAGAAAGCTTTAGTTCAAGTCCAAAAAGGTAAAGAATTTCTTGAAGAACTAAAAAAGAGAGAAGCCGATGCTAATAAGCTTGATGAAGAAGATATCGCACATTTGGATGCTATGTTATCAAAAATCTAATATACTTTTTTATTATATAATGATTAAAAAATGACTGAACAACTTAAAACGGTCGAAGAAGTTAATTTGAAACTAGACACTCCTACTAAAGCAGAGGATCTAAAATATCTTTCACCAAAATTAGAAAAAGAACTTACTAAACCTGAAGGATTAAAAGACATAGCAGAACTTTCTTCAAAACTGGCTAATGTAGACCAAACTAATCTAGATTCCGCAGATAAAGAATGACTGAAGGAACTTGGTAGTTTTTTGACTGATTGCCTAGAAGATAATGATGCAAATAAAAAAATCACAACACAACTAAAAAAACTAGATAACAACACAGATACAGGAGTAGATATAGATGAAAGTAATATCGGAACTCCAAAATTAACCTTAGTCAATGGGATAGTTAATTTAACCTACGATATATTTATAAAGTGATCAAACATAAAAAATAAAGTAACTATTGTTGTATGAAAAGATTGAACTCTGGACCCAAAAACAGATGATATTGATATAGTAGATTGAGAAAATCATTATACTATCGATGATGATTGAGATGGTACATTTGTATTATATGAAAATGTGACCCGATTTGAAAACAAATTGAACCATTATACGAGTAGCAATAATCAACCATTTACTGTCAATAAAGATAAAAATAAAGATAATTATGATGTCAAATTTACGGTTAAAAACAAAACGATAGCCGTATGAGATATACCAGAAACTCCTGAGGAAACCGTTTCCTTTACATTGGATAACACATGACTATTGGATGGTAACACCACAAAAACAGATGCTAAGTGATACACACTCACTATAGATGCAGAGAAGGGAACATTTACTTTGGTTAATCCAGTAGCTCCAGCAAAAACACCTGATGCAGTGATACCAGCAGTAAATACAGAAGTAGTAGCTCCGGCTTTAGCACCAGTAGCAGCAGAAAATGTTTTAGCTAGATTTAAAATAGCAAATCCTTCTGATAAAGAAATACCAAATCGATATAAAAAAAATCTAGAAAACACAGCAAGAAATAAAATGTGAGAGATTATTACTGCTATTACAATAAATGATAGTGATACACAAGAAATAAAAACAAAAAAACAAACACTTATCGACTTAATAAACACAGGAGATCTTACGTGATTCCAAAAAGAAATATGAACTAATCAAGATGGAAAATTTGGTCCAGATACATTAAAGATGACAAAAAAATATCTTGGCATAGATCAATTTCCAACAGTTACCAACACTGGTCCTGTAATTAGAGAAATCCCTGTAATAAATAACAATAACTCATGAAATACATGAGCAGATGTGAATAAAAAAGACACATCAGTAGACAAAAAAAAACCAGTAAATAATATTGTTCAATCGCAAAATTTAAATGATTCATTGGCATATCTAAACTCTCTTAAAACTACACCTATATCTAAACGAAAAATGCAAGACATGTATGATATTGGACAAAAAATTGGTAATTCATGATTACAAACAGATTCGCAGATGGAGCTTTTTACAGAAAGAGCATATGCTATGGATACATTAAGAAATTATGGATTAGCTAAAGAAGCTTTATGATTAGAAGACAAAGATTTATCAAAAATTGATAATAAAATTTTTGCTGAATGATTACTTAATAAATATTTATGAGATGTTGAAAAAATGGACACACTGGGTTCTTTATTAAAATTAAATGATTCGCTTTGGGGAAAAGCAAAATTAGACAAGAAAAAATTACGAATATTTAATAATTGACTAGAAAAAAACCTTTTTGATTCATGATGAGATGCTTTTCATAAAGAAATATGATGAAATATTTACTTTAATGATTTATGAAAATATGATGTAAAAGGATTTTTTCCGGAAACTTATAATGATAAGACTATATATTATTTTAAAAACGACACTATAGATACATTTGAAGTAGATGGAACAAAATTATCTGGAGATTTCCGTTTCTGAGCTGTGGAAGATTTTTTTGATGTAATAAGTAATGCATAATCAACAAGATAATAAAAAGTAAATCTAAACATTCATAAATTGTCTACATAAAAAACAACCCATTATTTCCATTAGAAATTTCTGACCAAAAAGCTATCATACGAGGAGTTTTACCGACTCCTCTTTTTTTACCATTTATTTTTGATACTCATTTACTATAGTCCACAATAAGACACCTACATTCATTCAAAATTCAAAATTCAAAATTTAAAATTTAAAATTTATTTATGATGAATTACCTCTTAGTTCCTGTCATTGCTGTACTCATCGCCTTCTGAGGGCTAAAGCTTTTTCGTTGGCTGAAGATACTGGATAAGCCAGGTAATGACCTGAAAAATACCAGAAAACCTGTGCCTACGATCCAAGGTATTTTTGTCTATGTAGGATTTTTTATCACTATCGCAATACTCTTTCCTCAATATTTACATAATAATTTATTCTGGGGACTTTTGATTGGTTCTCTTCCTATCGTGATTTTCGAGCTCTTCGAAGAATTGCATTATATCGGTAAGATAAACTTTAAAATAGCTCCAGCACTGAGACTTATTGGACATGTGTTATGAGCATTATTAGCGGTATGGATATGAAGCTTTTGACCACAAGAACTGATTATCAATGGCCAAGTCCGAGTAATGCCACAATGGCTTTTGGCTCTATGATTTGTCTTTCGATCAATCCTCTGTATCAATGCCATCAATCGATTCGATGGAATTTATGGGCAAGCAAGCGGAGTTTCGAGCATAGGATTTTTGACGATATTTTTGCTCATTGAGTTTATTGTCTTTAGACACTATACAAATTTTACCGAAATAAATATGCAGACACTATTGTTTGTAAAAAATATATCGTTCGTATTATTTTGTATCTCTCTCGTAGCTACCGTCGTCGAATATAAGCCCTTGGGTCTAGTCAGAGATGTAGGCATTATGTTTTTTGGGTTCAGTCTGGCATATCTTTCCGTGGTTGGGTGAGCGAAAATCGGAACACTGATCGTTGCATTGTCCTTAGTGATCTTTGACGCGATATGGGTCTGATTATGGAGAATTTTTATTATGAAAAAAAACCCACTCAAAGGCGATTATACTCATCTTCATCATAGACTCTTGGGACTCTGACGGACAAGAAAAGAAGTGAGGGGATTTGTATGGATTTGGTCTATCATTATGATGATTTTCATTCTGATTCAATGAACGGACAGATTGAACAAGATTGTAATCTTCGTGGTCATGGCACTCGTTTTCTTCGGTGTAAACTGGTATCTCTTCATTATCAAAAAAATGCCGTGTGGATTGGATATGAAGAAATAAAGATAGTAATAAGACGGATTGGATATGATAGAGGGAATAGTGCCTCATCAAATTTTGTCTATTTGCTCCGTCTTTTTTAGATAATAAAAAAAGGCATTGAATATCAATACCTGATTGAGTGGTGTATTTAAACTATACTATACATTACATTCAAATCTTTCTTTGGAAAATCCTGAATCAGTTTTTTCTCTTTTATCCAATTGGATAAGATTGACAAAAAGATCTGTTAATTTCTTGAGTATATCTTTTGATGGTGGGGGGTTTTTACATTCTTTTTCATATTTTTTTGTTTTGTATTTTTATATGGTTAAGCATAGTAATTACCTCTTTTTTTTCAAGAGTTTCTTTTTGTAAAAGATATATATAGGTAATAATTTTTAATTTAAAAAATCGCTCCGAATATAATTCGGAGCTTGGGGTTAACGCAAACCTTCAAGAGGAAACAACCTTTCACCCAGGTTGGTAAACTTACCAAGCCTTTATTACTTAATTGGGGAAAGTAAACAAAAACCAAATTGAAGGGGAATCATTAACCGATATCTATATATAATATATTCTGCGTATGATGTATCTATATATATTTTCTTTAATAAAGCAAGTGATTTTTGGACTTTATTTTAAATAGATTGAATCACGATAATCTTATAATTTTATCGTTCTTGATGATTCAAAAGTGAAATATCTTTTGTCTCCTTTTTCTATTGTCTTTGGATTGAATTGTATCCTTTCTAAATAATTTCCATCTTTTCTCTTTTTCCCATCTTCTCCAATTTTTTTTATCATATATGTTATTCCTGTCAAATATCTCGCTTGAACGAGGAGTTTATTTCATGGATCAGTAATATTTGATCATTTGACCTTATCTTCCATAGCTGAAATAATTTCCACTGCATATGATTCGTCTTTTAATGTGTCTTTTAATGTGTCTTTTAATAATTCTACTTCGTTAGTTAATTTTTCTATAGCTGCATCCCCGACATAAGAATTTTGGTCTACTCATGCAGAAATATCTATTATCAATTTCTTTCAGTCAGGAAGATTTTGATTTATTATACCCTCTATTGATAGTATTTGTTTGTCCATATTAATTTTATCTGCTTCACTAAGTTCATGTCCTCCTAAATCAAATAATCCTTGTTGCCCTATATTATTGTATCATGCATATGATAATGTTTCTCCGACACCTTCATTATCTTTATCTTTTTTAAAGAACTCTCCCGTTGTAGATGCTGTATAAAACACTTCATCTCCACTAATTGATTGTGTATCCACATTCACTTGAGGTTTACCATTATATTCTTTTGCATCTATTTTTAATGTACCATTGGTAAATGTAATTCCTGGAGGAAGCACTCAAATTACTTTTCGATCTATATTGCTATATTTATTTTTTGGTGTATCATTTTTTGATCCTTTATTTGTACCACGTATACTTCGTAATGATTCTCATTTTTTTCCTACGGTTAAATTTATAGTTGCTCAGTTTACATCTACTCCTGTAGTCATAATTCATACTTCTAAGATATTTTGTCATGGAAGCCAATGGATTACTTCCTCTGCTTTTCATGGGTTTTCTGAATATGGAAAATTTTCCTGTCCATAAGAATAATTTTTATCATTTTCATCAGTAACTGATAGTCATGATACTAATCATTCCGTACCTGTTCTATCTCATACAGCACCACTGACTTGTGACAACAATAATGGAACATCTTGTCATTCTTTAAATGCCAATGGGAAAACAGCTTTTTTGTAGTTTTTAACTCATAATTCTCTCTCAAGTACTGCCCTATTTTCTTCTTTCTGCAAATCTGCTAGCTCCTTTTTTCCAGCATCGGTTAGACTGTTACCACTCTTTTTTAATTCATAAATTCTATTTGTTCTCCTCAAATCTTTAATTCATTTATCAGTAGTTCTATTCTCTTTCGTATACAAGACTTGTGCTATATATGTAGCAAACACATCTTTCCATTCGTTGGACATACCATATATTTGTTCTGTCAGATTTTCTAATGTTAATTTTTGATTGTTATTCGCATTATATTGTTCCATAAAAGTATTTATAGCATTATTTCCTATATTATTTTCTATCTCATTATTTTTACTAATAGAAAATACCAACTCCATGGCAGATTTTTGTTCGAGGTTAAATTTTGGATTTGTTTTTATACCATCAATGATGACTTTTTTGAATTCATTTATTCATTGTATTTCTGCCGCGTTATTTTGCTTTTTTGTATCTGCCGTAGCCTGATCTTTTTTTAGCGCTTCATCTATTTCTGTGAATACTTTTTTTATCTGATTTATTAAACCTGTTATCTGTTCTCTCTGTTCTCAGGATGCTTTTTCTTTCAAAAATTTTAAAACATTTTCGTATCTTCCTAAATTTCTTTCTTTATTTTTTGCTAGTTTTTGTTCTGTTGCCATTTTTTCAAAATTAGTTTGATTTTCATTATTCCCTGATGGACTTTCAAAAAATTTAGCTATTCAAGAAACAAGTAATTGAATATTTTCAGGTTTCTCTAACTCTTTGGCTACATTTTTATCGTTTATTTTGTTATTTTCTTTGTACGTTATAGCATCTGATAGCTTTCTGATTTCAGATGTATCAATTTTTTTATCCTTATTGGAATCAACTGCTGCTACTTCCATGTTTTTAATAAATAGATAAAATTATATTTGTTGTAATAGTTGATCTAAACTTTCTATATCTTTTTGATCTAACGCATTTTCTTGTGTTTCTCTCTCTTTGAGTTTATTCAAAAATTCTACTCATTTGCTTATTTTTGTTTTTTTTACTTCATCCTCTGTGGCCTTCATAGCATTTTGAAAGATCATGATGAGTGTATCAACAATCTCATCAGAGATTGCATTATCTTTTATCAAAAATGCAAGATCTCACGCTATAGGTAATACATTGAGATCGACAATTTCAAGAAGTTTTAAGATATACTCTTTTTTGGTCATAGTATGGTTTTAGAAATAAATACAAATGATTACATTATAATTATACGTCTAAAGCCAAAATACACAAAAATGAGCTATATTATCTAGTAAATAGATTTGACAAATTAACTAAAATATGTATAATTATTACGTTTACATGCTTTCTTGCCCTATGAAAAAAAATATTCTTGCAAGTGTAATAGTATGAGCTTGATTGATATTGGCGACTCCCTCTATCTGATTGTCTCAAAGCTGAAAAAAAATACAGGACAACAAGAAAGAAATTGCTGCTGATCTTTCCTCAGTACAAACAAAAAAATCTATAAATTATCAAGATTCTTTATTGGATATACGTATCGATTCCCTCTCGTTGAATGAATTAAGATATTGCCTTACACAAGGTATAAATAAAATAAGAACAAAACAATGATTGGCTCCTGTTAAATTATTAGATGATGTAAATGGTGTAGCTCAAAACTATTCTCTCTATCTCTCTGAAAATAAGATGGATGATACCATCACATGGGAAGATCATTTTGATAAAGAAGGAAACTCTGTGCTTGAAAGAGTAAAATGAGCATGAGTATCTATCGATACAGAATGTCGATGAGATTGTAAAAAAACCTGAGAAAATCTAGCAAGCTCACATATGACGGTACAACAAATGATAGATTTGTGGATGAAAAGCACTTCTCATAGATGAAATATACTATGAAAATCTTTTGATGGGGTATGAGTATGACATGCAAAATGATCAAAAAATGTAGTTCTCGTTTTCGTTAATCTAGTAAAATAATTTTTTATATACGTAATACATACCGATAGTAAATATTATGGTATTTTATGGATTTATTCTTAACTTTGGGAGAGAAATATAAAATTTTTGTCCTCCTTTTTAAAGGAGGAGGTATCCGCATTTTGCGGATGGAGGATTTGTTGACATGTAATATTTAACATAATCACAATTTTTTTGATCTTTCCATTATTTTGCTTTCTAAGTCTATTATGACGGCATCTAATTTATAGTGAATATTGTTATTAGTATATCTAATGATTTCTATTCAAACATTGTTTAGATATTTTGTCCTTTTTTCGTCGTATTCTCACTTCCAATCATGACTAATGTCATCGATTTCAATTCATAATTTAAGCTTATGACAGTAGAAATCTAGGATATACTCTCATAACAATTTCTGTCTAAGAAACCTATATCATGTTTTATCTTTCCTTAAAACTAAATTCCATATTTTTCCCTCGGCTTCTGTCATAATGTATTGATTCCTATTTTCTCTCGCATAATCTTTATTTTTACCATTGTAATATAATATCATAGATCTTTTTACTCATATAAATATTGTATGCATTATAATTTTATTGTTTATTATTTCAAATCCCTCTGCCGGAGTTTATCCCGGTAAATCACCGGGAGCTTCTCCCTTTATCCCGCAAACGGGACAGGCGCCGGGAGACAAAAACATTGATAAAATTCCCGAACTTCAGAATATAGCCTATTTTATTTGCTTTTTTTTATTTTTTCTCTATAATATCACGCACTATATTACAGTGCTATAATATTTGCTATGATATTTTATATGTTTATACTAGTATTTTAATGGATTTTGATGTTAAAAAAGATTATTACGAGATTCTCTGAGTCAAAGAAGATGCTTCTGCAGAAGAGATAAAAAAAGCCTTTAAAAAGGCTGCTATCAAGCATCATCCTGATAGATGAGGAGATAAAAAAAAGTTTCAAGAAATGAATGAAGCGTATCAAGTCATCGGTGATGAAAAGAAAAAATCTCAATATGATACCTATAGGAAAGGGGGATTTGGATGATTCGATGGAGGAGGTTTTGGTGGTGGCCAAGGCGGTTTCGGAGGTCAGTGAAATTTTGATTTCTGAGATTTTGATATTGGTGATTTGATGGGAGGGATTTTTTGAGGAAGCGGTTTTGGCTGATGATCTAGGAGAAAAGCCACACAAGGAGGAGAAGATATCCAAGTAGCGATAGATATTAGTTTTGAAGAATCATATACAGGAGTGACCAAAAAAATTGCCTATAGCAGGATGAAAAAAGTCGCAGGAGTCGAAGAAAAAAAATGTGAAAGCTGTGGTGGTCGCGGTAGCGTCGTCCAACAAATCCAGACACCATTTGGTGTCATGCAAAGTCAGTGAGCATGTAAAACTTGTGGCGGAAGCGGAAAAATCTATACAAAAGATGGTAGACCGTTGGCTAATGGATGATTAGAAAAAATCAAAGAGACGTTGGATGTAGTCATACCAGCAGCTATAAATCCAGGCGCATACATCAAATTTAGTAATAAATGAAATGAATCATCTGAGCATCATATCGGCGATCTCTATATCCAGATCAACGTTGTCAATTCAAAATTATATGAAAGAAAATGAGATAATCTCTATGTCAAAGCCAATGTCAGCCTATTTGATATGGTCTTGTGAGGAGAATTAACCGTTGATCATCCCGAAGGAAAATTGAAAATCAAGGTACCGAAATGAACTCAAATCGGAGATATGATTAAGATTGGTAGTAAGTGATTTGGCAGTGGTGGAGTCTTTAGCAGAAGAGGTGATTTGTATATCATCCCTCAGGTCGAGATACCAAAAAAATTAAGTAAAGACCAAGAAAAACTTTGGAGTGAGCTCAAGAGTAAAAAATAGCATGAAATAATTTTCTGATTTTTCTTTGTCCGCCTAGGCGGACTTTTTTTTGTTTTTTCTTGATCTTGGACGATTTTTCTCCAGTCCCGAATTGAAAATTTTTTGTCTTTTTGTCTAAAAAGCTAGGCGGTAATATATATGTAAATTTTCTATTTTTTTGTTTGAATGTATTGTAGTAATTTTCGCACCCGGGTGGAATAGTTGTTAAAGTCGCTTTATCACTGCATATACAAAGTTTTGCTCCCGGGTGCGAAAGTTTGTCCTAGCTTTGTCCATTTTTTTCTTTTTTTGTCTTGGTACAATCTCTTGCGGCAATGAGCAAGTATCGTACCTCGATGAAGCATTGGTATGTTTATCAGCCGGACTTATATCTCATTCCGAATGTTTGCATGGCAACAAACAATCTGTTCACTCCCCCACCATGTGCACGGGGGAGGATGGAACAGAGCTGTGGCAGACGGTTAATTATGGTTTATATCTCACATATAGACACCTGTAAACAAAAAAATCGATATACTTTCTGACTCCGGAAACAGAAAGCTGACGGAATAATTTTATTCACCAAGAAATTATTCCCGATATTGTTCCATTGGTGAATCGTAATTCAATTATTATTAATTCTCAAAAAAATCTTTTCGTTATGAAAAAGATTCTCTTCATTTCGATGGTCATCGTTCTGTTGTGTGCCATGGCTTCTTGCCAAAAAGATCAGAACATTAATAGTTCACAACCGATAGAAACGGTAGAACCGAGTCCAGTAGAGTCTGGAGATATGCAATTAAAAATCACATCATCACAGATTTTGAATGCGACAAGTGCAAGTCAGATACCAAGTCAGACGTTTACTACGTACACCATATACAAAAGCTCCTATCAACACATGAAACAAAGACCATTAAGTGTTAGTGGTTATGGAGAATGTAGTTGGACAAGTTATGTTATTGCTGCTGCTTGTATCATCAAAGCTAACTGTTCCCCATGTTCTTATCCTGTTAGTAACGCTAAAGTTGCTGCAGTAAAAGCTGCTTGTGTTCAACATGCTAACGGTAGTATTCCAAATGGTGCTTTGATAACAAATTTAAAATGGTACTGTAATACATATGACTATCAAAGACTTATATGTACTACAGAATCAAAAACACAATCAGAGCGTTTTTTGGCTATCCAGCTTATGCTTGCACATTTAAATAGCTACCATTCACCATTTCTTGTGATTAGCACTAGTGGTGGTCTTGGTCATTATTTAATTGTTCATACTATCAATTGGAATTGTGGTGGTACTGGTTCTATTATATATTATACTGACTGTGCTACTATTGCTGGGAATACCACATATACAAGTAATCTAAAATCTATGAATTTTACTACATTTTTGAATCTTATGATTACTTCAACAGTAAAATATAATATGTTATTTTTACGTCCTAATTAATTTTTATAGGCGTGGTTTTCCACGCCTATTTGTTTGAAAATGATATATATAATCATATATACGTTTTATTTATCAATCAAATATATAATGAAAAAACTTATTTTTTTCTTTTTATTATGAATAATGTTCCTTGCTGGTTGTGAAAATAATCAGGAGCATAAATTTTTTGAATATTATTGAAGCTGATATGGTCATAGCATTTTAAATGCTAAAAAAAATCAGATCCCTGTATTCTTCAAAGATCAAGGAACGTATGATATTTGACCATTAAAAGATATCTCTTATTATGTTTCATGAAATATTATTGACGATATACCAAATGGTATCATTGAAAAAAAACTATTTTTTAGAAATTATAAACCTAATTCTTGAATAGAAACGGTAACTACATGACCGACACAATATACATATATGTCTTGATTTTTTTATTATTTTACTTTCCCAAATATTGGTATAAAAATTAGTCTAGAAGATGCTTCTAGTTCATATTTTAATTCAAATGATTCTTATTTTTTTGAACGAAATTTTTTTTATAAATATAATAAAATAAGTCTTAATCACCACGATTCAAACCTATTTCTTTATATTTTTCAAAAAAATCCTAATATAACATTTCAAAAAACTATACAACAAGATCATAAATTCTTTTTTAATCAGTGATATAAAATTATATCTCCAAAAGAAATGACATGACGAGATAATTGTAGAAATAGTTTAATAAATTCTTGATGAATGGAAATTTTTATATTACAGCCTAAAAGTCGAGATACGTTGCAAGATACAGAACGATTTTGAAGATTCTGAAATATAGATATAATATTCATTTTAGATAAAAACCATCCTGATAAATATTATATGACTTCATTGATAAATTCACTAACTTGTCTTTGAGAAATTAACATAGAATTTTTCTAAAAAATTTTCCAACCATCTTTGGCCTCATTCCGGCAGTCTGCCCCGCAGAATTGCGTGGGTTATGAAATTGCGGCCGGAATCTAAGACTGTATTATAATTTACTCTGCCACTCTCATAGGAAAACTTCATTCAATCACACTTGCTGATGATTGGATATTTTGCTTATTGGTAAGATTTACTCATTGTTCTGAAGCGCTTGTACTTTCGATAAATATGCTCAATGTCTTCGATTCGCCTGATTTTATTTTCAAACTTGGGGAAAAGGTGACCGTAGTCGAAGTGTCAGTTAATGCACTTTGCATCAATGCTATCTGCACGCCATCATCCTCTATCCATCCCTTGGTAAAGGTGCCGATTTTTTGGAAAGTAAATGTTTGGATAGTTATATCGCTATTTGTGGCAGTGAATTTTAATGAGCCTACATACTTTGTACCTGAGGGAAGCGTCCCTACTTCGGTGGAGATTTTACTGACGCTTATATTACCTGCTACCGTACCATTTGACTGACATTCGCTCGGACAATCTGGCGAACCTACGAGACAAAGCAATTGTATCTCTGAAGTGTCGCATTGAGATGGTTGTGTACTGGGTGTTTCACTAGCTCTCATCATCATCAACATAACATATCATCTGACTTCCTTCATGTCTGGAGTATCTATCTTCGTCATAATGCCTGCTGATCTGAGGGCATTGAGATGATCGATATAATAAGGATCTCCATCATTATATGCATCACCATATATTGCTCTGGAAAGCACCGTACCAAACTGCGCTCTCGTAACGGAGTCATTTGGTTTAAACGATGTTATGCCTTGTCCCATGAGTCCTAATTGACATGCCTCTTTGATATATCCTTTCATTTCCGTTGATTGGTCATCGATATCTGTAAAATTACAGGTAAGTCATTCATTGGGAGAAAGTCCTAATATGCTTTCTGCGTAATTCACCATCATCTTTGCCATATGTGCTCTAATGAGTGAACCATACATATTGGCAGCATCGATTGTCGGCTGAGTAGTGATACTGATATCGTACGCATAGCTATATGCGCTTTGAAGTTCTGTGGTATAACTTTCAGCAAGAACTAGAGGAGTAACGCTTAGAAATATCGCGAGCATGGTGAGAAGCAGCTTTTTCATGGATAATCTAGAAGAATAAAGTTGTTTGGTCAGTATATATTTTGGAAGAAAAATTACAATTAATAAATTCGCTAATTAGGTTTGCTCCCGGGAGTAATTTATTCCAAATCAGCAGCTAAACTAGAATCACATTCTTTTGCTCCCGGGAGCAAACTTTCTGATCTAAATAATCGCTGGTTGATATTGTCTACTATATTATGTTTTATAGGATTGTTTTCTACATATCAGATACACTGTTGTAAATATTCTTCATCATTAATCTCCTTACATTTAAATCTATTTTCAAAGTATACCCTTCCTTTATCTATCTGATATTTTGTTTGATAGTATCTAGCGTAAGCCGAGCATATATTTCCAATAAAATATGATATCTTATGTCCATCTGATTTGTTATGAAATACAAAATGGAAATGATTAGGCAATATACAATAAGCCAATATATCAAAATCCTCCTTACATTTTTCTCTATATCTTTTGGTATATATCATAAACTTTTCGAAATCTTCTTCTCTATGAAATAATGTCTGTTTACGTAGTCCTCTATTATACACATGATAATATATGTTTGATTCAAACTTCCGTCTCTTTGGCATAGGTATTTGATTAATAAATAAAACTATGACCAATTTTATTATTTCAGAATTAGAAAAAAACTGACAAAATTAGGACAAAATTACTTTCGCTCCCGGGAGCGAATTTTAGTTACTTTAGCTACTAAGCTACTTTAGTGGCTATCACTCCCGGGAGCAAAGTTTTACACAATAGAAAAAGCCACCCCGAAGGATGGCTTTCTCGTTTTCCGCGAGTGCGGAGTTAAAAAAATAATTCTAGTTATTTTTTAATGAAGCTGACAATCATAATGGAGCTATATCCCACAAGTAAGTAGTAAAGATATCTGCATGACTCTTCATTGTTGTATCATTGAATGTATCAGCGTATGTAATGTTTGTAAGTTCAACATTAACATTTCCATAAACTGTTGATTTCATCCATGTAGTTATAGGCATAGCTAATATGAATGTTTTTGTTTCTCAATCGCTGATGTTAACTGTAGATAATAAACTATCGAAAGTAAATGAATCAGCAACTGTAGGAATAGCATCTTGTACTCCTGTTGCTAATGTAGTTCCACCTTCATTATCCATCCACAATGTTACAACTCAACCACTAAGTGTATCTGTATTATTTGTAAGATTGAATTTAAATCCTGTCATTTGAATATCTCATCCTTCAGCTTTTATAGTGAATTTATAGTAAGCTTTTGTTCATCCTTGAGCCATAGCCACATAAGTTACAGTAGGTTTAGCTTTAACAAAATACATAGAAGATCCAACTGTTGCAGGAACAACTGTTGCAGCAATAGCTGCTCCATTCAATGACTCAAAGTTAGCTGAGTTCAAAGTTAAAGCGTATCCACCAATTAGATCAGAATATGTTGAAGCTGTCTTTAATGTTGCTTCAACAGTATATGTCTTAGTTTCTGTTGTTAATGGGAGATTAATATTATCTATCCACAATCCAGTAGTTCCAATTTTAATAAATGTAGCTACAGTATTTGTACCATCTTTAAGTACAACTACAGAGAACGGTGTAGTATCAGTACCTGTCAATGTTAAGTCTTTAAGTGTAACATTTCCATTGTATGGTCTGAATTTTAATGTACCGATAGTAGCAGTAGATCCGTTCATTTTAACCAATATTGGAGAGAATGATTGAGCAACAACTGAAACTGTTCCAGCATTTACAGCATTCAATGTAACACTATCTAATGTTGTAGGTGATGGATTGATAGTATCTGTAGTGATGATGTTTTTAGCATTTACTGTACCGAAAATAAGTTTCATTGAATCATTTCCTGTTACAGTATTTGCAACACGATCCAATTTCACTTTAAGTTGAACTGGATTACCCTTTGATACAGCAAGTGCAGTAGGCAATACAAATACCAAACTACCTGTGTTTGTTTCAATACTATCACTTACGAGAGCAGTACCATTTTTATCATAAACAGTTACTACACCACCAGCAAAATTTTGTTCATCAGTTCCGGCAAATGTTGCTCTGAATGAGTAAACCTTTGAAATGATATCAGTAGTAGTAGAGAATTCTAAATCTGCCATTGTGATATCCATATCATTTTTTTGTACAGTTTTTGCACTTGTAGTAGTGTTTGTAAAGTTAAGATTAGCAGCAGCTATAGTGTTGGTTATAGGAGACAATGATCCTATAGCAGAAGTTATTGCTTCACCATTTGAATATTCGTTTGTTCCTACAAATGAAGCTAAACTAACACCAGCATTAAACTTAACTCGTTGTGCTACAGCAGTATCTTTGATGTCAGCGTAGATCATAAATGGAACTGTTCCATTTACAACAACTGTTCCTTCAAATTGGATACTAGAAGCTGTACCATCTGTATTGCTAGGAGCAGTAGTAGAAAGGACTGTATTACCTACTTTCATGTAGATAGTAGTGAATACATCATTAAGTCCTGATACACTTGCTTGCATAGCACCAGAGAAATTTTCTAGAGTTATTTGTTCAAGAGACTTCAAAGTTCCTGTAAAGAATACAACAGTTTTTGCACCTGGAGTAATTTGCTTAGTATAAGACGTAGTCAACTGATTGAATGTAAGATCAGCACCGATTACTGTAATAGTACTAAGAATGATTGTTGTAGTTGGATTAACTACACTGACTTTGAAAGCAGTTGTGCTTTCTGTCAAATCAACATTTTCTGGATTTTTAATCAAGAATGCATATGTGTCGTTTATTCTATCTGCATTAGCGATTTCTCCTTTGATAACATAGGTAGCAGAAGAACTTGTATACTTGATAGTGTCATCTACTTTGAATGAAATGTTTCTACCATCTACAGTTACATCATCAGAGATTTTAACTTCATCTCTATATAATCCAAGATTTTCTAAGTAAGAAAGATCTGCAGTTCCATTCTGATAGATAGTGATTCCCTTAAATAGCAAGTTTTTTGTTCCTGGGTTATTATTTGCTATTCTAAATGATCCTAGTTCTACTAAGTTTGTAGAATCTACTTTGAAAGAATTAGTATCAGTTACAGGAGTGAATGTTACATCTGCAAGTGTATAATTAACAGTTCTCATTAATGGTGTTGTGATAGTACCATTAACCTCAGCAGCTGAAGAATCTACATTCAAAGATGTAAATTGATATTCATCACCAGCAGAACCTGCTACATATAAATAAAGATCAAGTGTTTCTGTAGCACCAGCCTTAACAACGAATGCTGTACTGAAAGAAAGTGTTGCTTTGTCTTCTGAAAAAGCAGCCTTTGATGTTACTCTCAATCCATTTTTTACAAAATACATTCTTGTGTCAGATCCTAATGTTGCAAGACTTGTTTTTTTCATTTGTACAGAGTAAACACTTACATCATCTGATCCTGCTTTGAAAGTAACTGTTGCATGTTTTACAGCACCAGTAGCTGGGATAGAAGTGTAATCAACAGCTGTTGCGTCTACTGTTAATGTACCTGCCTTTACATCATTATTAGTCTCACATTCAGTTGGACAAGTATCCAAACCTAATGAACAAGACAATACGTTTTCTGGAGTTTCACAAACTGCAGGAGTTTCATTATCAGCAGCTCTTTGCATCATAAGCATTACATATCCTCTTACTTCGTTAGCATTTGGATTTGAAATGTTGTTCATAACACCAGCATCTCTAAGAGCTTCTAAGTGATTTACATAGTATGGATCACCATCATTGTAGATGTCTCCATAAAGAGCTCTAGAAAGAACTGTTCCAAATTGTGCTCTAGTAACAACACCGTTTGGATTGAAAGCAGTGATACCTACACCCATCAAACCTAATTGACAAGCCTCAGTGATATATCCTTGCAATTCGTCTGATTCGTTAGCGACATCAGTAAATTCACAAGTTACATTAGTATCAGGAGTTTGTCCCAAAACTTCTGTAGCGTAATTAACCATCATTTTAGCCATATGAGATCTGATAAGAGATCCGTACATATTAGCAGAGTCTATAGAAGATTGCGTTGTAATACCTATTCCGTAGGCATAGTCATACGCACCTTGCAATTCGTCACTGTAACTAGCAGCTCCAAGAGTTGCAGTAGGTACAGATGTCGCTGCCATAGCTACGATAGCTATGATAGAGAACAATTTCTTAAAATTTTTCATGTAATAATAAAATACAATATAAAAGATAAACGCGAATGTTTCACCGAGAAACATTTCTACGTTATATAAACTTTTTTGGCTCACAGCCAATCCTTATCTCACAGATAAGGTTGTCCACTCACAGTGGACTGATGTGAAATACTCCGTGTCTCCACACGGTAGCGTTGGTTAGACATTAGCAATCCTGATGACAAATACAAGACAATTTTAGACAGTCAATATCGATCTTTAAAATCAGGTCCAAAACTCTGTTTTCAGAATAAAACCGCAAAAAAGAACCGACAACATAAGGTTGGAGATATATCAGACGCTTTTCGTCAGATTTATTAGTTCTCTAAAGGCTTTATCAGATTTGTCAGCGAGGTGTTAATGACCACATCCTTCTGATAGAGCATACGCGTGACTGTCTATTTTGTGACAACCTTTTGTTATCACCCTTGTCATGACATCCATATAAATCCCAGTTAGAGTCTTGATACTTGATACTTAATACTCATGTCTAAATTAACTACCGTTTTTTTGATAAATATGTGTAATATGTCCACTTCAGAACATGGAAACATGGAAACATTGAAATATGGAAACATTGAAACATTGAAAAAATAATTCTCCATTCCTCCATTTTTCCATCCCTTAATTCTCCATCTTTCCATTCTACATTCCTCCATCTTTCCATCCTTCCATTCTTTCCTTCCTCCATTACCTATCACGTCTGTAAATGTAATTTAGTTGTTTTTACTATTTTAGTAAGTATTCAAAGCATTTCTTTAGTCTTCTCTATTAGTTCATTATACTTTTCATAATTTTCCAAATATCATCCAAATTTCAACAGATCAATCCAATATTGAGACTCTCTAGCCTCTTTAAGAGATATACTCATTTTATGTAAAAAATCTTTTTTGCTTTGTCCCTCTTGAGCTTCCATAATATTTGCTCCTATACTTGTTCATGATCTAAGAAATTGTTTACTTAAAATATATTCTTTATTTGTTTTCACAATATATTGATAACATTCAATTGCCATTAACCCATACACCTTGGCTTCCTTATAAATATCATACTTTTTCTCCATTTTAAATTATTTAATAAATAAAACTTCTATCTCTCCATCTTTCCATTCTCCATCTTTCCATCTTTATATATAGTAGTTTTTAACATCTTTTTATCAAAAATGATAATAAAATGTTAATAAATCCCTGTCCATACCTGTCAACTTGATGTATTATTATCATTATCTTCATTATAATTATTATACAATCTTTGGCTATTTTATGCCTTTTTTAATCCCACAATCCCTCATCTCTCCATCTTTCCATCCCATCTATCCCCTCTAATCCGTCTTTTTGTCTTTTCTTTTTCTTCGTAACATAAACAACACTCCACACCCTAACAAAACCATATATTTAAATCGGAGTCACGTAACACTAAAATAAAGTCCATACTGAGATAAAAGTTCAGAAATTTTGTAGATATAGTTCACCAATATTTTTTCGATCCAAAGTAGCCATTCCCAGCCAAATAATGAATATAATCGTATACTAATGAATCCATAAATCATGACAAAAGGTACAATGGGTAATACGAAAAGATTTCAGACTATACCTAGGATATTTATCTTCCCCATAAAAAATATAATGATCGGAAATATTCCTATACTCGCTCAAATACTAGGCGATATATAGCTTTTGTAGATATATTGTAATGCCTTCTGAATAGGTCATTTCGACTCCGACTTCTCGGAGGAGAAATTCTTATCGGTGGATAATTTGTTTTCTTTTTCTTCTTTTGTACCAAAGTATATCAATCCTATAATCGCACTATATGACAACAGAAAACCCACATCATATGCCAGAAAATATGGATTAATAATTAACATAATGATTGCACTGATAGACAATAATCTTCGAATATTAACCTCCCTTCCTCGAAATAATGCTACCATACTCATCCCTCCCATCAACACCGCGCGGAACACACTGGAATCTAATCCACAGATAAGACTGTATCCTATTATTGTGAGTAATATCAGTCCAAGTCTAACGTAAAAAGGAATAAAAAAAAGAATGAATTGTAAAAACACCACAATCATAAGAATATTTCCTCCACTTACTGCTATTAGATGTACTAGACCTGAATTGACAAAATATTGATATTCTGACTCTGGGATCTGTGATTTGTCTCCTATCAACATCCCCAATATCAATCCCGCCACTTTCCCTTTTCCATATGCCTGAACTACTTTTTCTTGTATTCATTTTTTCATAGATTTTATTATTCAAAGAGACGAATTGGACTGATTTTGAGATGGATTAGACAGATTAGATTCTATCCCCTCCATTCCCCCCATCCCCTCTATCCCGTCTATCCCCTCTATCCCATCCATTAGTATTGAGTTCGTTTCATAAATCGTCCCTTTCCACCCCTTCATTTTCATCCATTTTTCAAAATCGAATGATCAGGAAAAAAGTGGAATAGCAAATGTTCAACTAGTAATTTTTCGATATTTTTCCCCCTCTATTTTAGAGGGGGGAGGGGGAGTAATATTCCCCACTATCCATACCTGATCTCCTATACTATATTCTTTTTTTGAATACAGCAGATATTCATCTCACTTATATACAAAAACATATTTTCCTTGACTAGAAACATCATCTACAATTCACATTCCAATGAAAGTTTTTTTGTTCTCGTTACTAGTCACTAATCACTCGTCACTGTTTTTATAATATCTCCACTCTTTCACTCCAAAAACCACACCCGCCAATACAAACGATAGCAAAATAAGCAATACAGTTTTTTTACCTAGCATTTTTTTCTTGCTTATTACCTGATATATCATCAGAAATAGTAGTACAAGCAACAAAGAAATACTAGCTATTAGAATATTTTCAAACACCGTGAAAATTAAGGTGAATACCAGAAAAAATAGTATAAACATGATGTGGTTTATAAACTAAAATTACCTCTGTCATTGCGAGAAGTGAAATGACGAAGCAATCCAGTAATGGATCGCCACACTACGTTCGCGATGACAATCTTTTGATTATTTTTTGATAATTAATTTATTTATTTTGTCTGCATAGGGTATCGCCACAATAGGCTTATCGTACAGTTTTAAAGGTAAGAGAAAATGTAATCTTGCTCAGATTCCACCATCAGCATGAAAGAATAGTGAAAGAGAATCGATCAATGAATGTCTAGTCCAATCATACATTTCAATATCAGAAATATATTTTTTTATAAGAGAAAAACAGAGTCTATCATCATTCATATCACAAGGAAAAAATATTTTTTTATGGTCAGGATATTGCACACAAAATTCAATAATTTTCTGAATATTTTCTTTTTCCACTGATTGTTTATTGATATTAATCATTATATATTTTCATTTATTTTTTAATTCTGAACCTTGCCTACCGGCAGGCAGGTTTTTAATTTTAAATTCTGCATTCATAATAATTTCTTGAGCAAAATCCTGGTGCAACATTGTGTTTTCTGGATTTAATTTTTTTGCTATCTCCAAAGATTCTCTATCTCTGACAACAATTTTATCTGCCTTTGGGAGCAAATAATTATATAATTTTTCTGTCCAAGATTTGCGGATTTTTCCTATTCCTCACAAGAGAACAAATTTTCATGTTTTTATACTATGATTGAAAAGAATTGGAATATTCCATCCATCATGAGGAAATGATCTTTCATCAGAAAGCACTTCTCATCACCCAAAAAACTTGAATGTCTTTTTATATTTTCCTCGTCACAAAAAATTAATCATATGAGTAATTCGTTTGTATGTATGCTGTTTAGTATTTATAAATTTAATATTTTTGAGCTGTTTTTCGGTAAGTAATCATTGATAATTTTCCCATACTCGATCTTCCATCCATGAAGTATTTCCTACTTCTACGAAGAGTTTGGTGAGAGGATATTTTTCAAAAATCCGTCTGACTACTCCAAAAAATAAGAGTTCATCCCCGAAATTTTTATATCCATAATACCCTCTCAAATACCCTTCCATACTAAAATACTATATAAAGATTGAAATATTGAAAGATTGAAACATTGAAGGATTAATTTTTCCATTTTCCATCTTTCCATTTTTCCATTATTCCTCGGTTTTTTCATTATTTTTTTCTTCCCTCTTCTTCTCCGCAGTATTGATACCCTTTACAAATGCCATGAGCATTCTGGTAATATGCCATGTGATATCATAAAATGATTTGAATTCTTCTTGCGTAATACATCAGAGTTCAAGCAATAAATATAACATCGATCTCATTTGACTGGTTCATCATTTTGCAGTAAGAAATGCAGCCTTGATATCTTTATTGTTTCTTTTTTCAAATCATTCAGCAATCTGATTCATCATGATAATTCCTGTTTTGGTCATCATATCCTTGAGTCCATATTCCTTGCAATTTTTGCAAACATCATATAATTTCAAGGTAAGTTCTTTGGCCTTTTGCCAAGCGATAAGGTCTTCAAATTTTTCTATTTTCATGGTAATTAATTGATAATAAAATAAAAGGGTATTATATTCAATCTACTTAATTAGTAATTTTTACTTCTCCTTCAAACAACGCTACAATTCCCGGCAACGTAGTCTGAAGAATCTTTAATTGTTGTTTTAAATCGGTAACTAAAACCGACTGTCCATATATGTCTACATGGGTCATTCATTTTGCAATCAGTTTTTTATTTTCTGCAACCAGATCGAAATATGTTTTGAGCGGTGTAGCATAATATAAATCTTTCCGATTTGCAACAATGTATTGTTTCACTAAGCTCGCAAATCATTTGTAGAGTTTTTGTTCTTGTATAGTTTTCAAAGCAGCTTTTCCTGCGGGAATATTCTTGCAGAGAAAACTTTTGTCTTTATACCAGATACAGAGTTTATTGTCGATTTTTTTGAGCTGAAGCGTGTTGAGGATAGTCAGATCTTCTTGAGGAGTTTCCTCCAATCATTGATCAGATGAATAAATTTTTTGTCCTTCTTTTGGCTTATCGTAACAGAACTTTGTAAGCTCCTCTTCTTGATAAAACAATGAAACACATGCTGCCTTGTTGACCAATCATAAACTTCAAGATAACATATTTTCCTGACCGATGTGAACGATTTGATTGATTTTCTTTTTACTTGTTCCTATTCTCAGGCTAAATCCCCGACTCAAATCTAAACTGTCGTGTGGATTTTGTAATGTGGTTACCTCACCCCCTTCCCCCTCTCCACTCCCTAGAGAGGGGGTGTAAATTGAGTTTCCCTCTCCATAGCCTGCCCCGTACATTTCGCTACGGGGTAATGGGGAGGGATTAAGGGTGGGGTAACTAATTGATAATCATAATTCCTCAGTTGTATCCTTTCCTTTGGGGTTAGGAAGTACATAGGTGATAGTAAACTGCAGCCCTGAAAGATCTAACACAGTTCCTGTAGTTTCAATATCACCTGTAAGTTGTATACCAGATAATGACACTCCACAGGTCGTTTCGTTTCGTAATCCTAATTGCTGATCTTGTGCAGACTGCTCTGCCTGTTTAAATGGTGATTGATATGTGTATGCGGTTTTGTAGGTATACTCCTTCGCATATCCATCCTCGATCATTTTCTGATTTATCAATTCATCATCCAAATACACATATGCTAATAATCTATCATACATATCTTTTTGGTCTTGAGAGGAATCGAATTGGAAGGTGATTTTCTTTTTATCGATGAGTGATTTGAGATAATTTTTTGCTTCCGTCCCAAAACATTCTAAATATTTATATCTGGTCTTTGTACTTTCTGGTGCATCTATACCAAGTAATCTTATTGATTGTGTTTTACCCTCATATTTGATTCTGAAAGTATCTCCATCAAGTACCGAAGTCACTAAATATCCTGTGGTGGTCAATGCTTCCTCATCCTTGGTGGAAAGTTTTTTGGGATTGTAGGCATAGGTATCGAAGATATACTCACCATACACTAGCTGAACAATAACATCTTCTCCTGACTTCGTGCTATTTGGAAACCCAAAGGTCTTGGTGAACGTTGTCGGAACATTCATCGGTAACGTTCGAGGAAGTGTTTTGGTTGTTCCGTTGACTTTGAGTCTGAATATCTTGCTCAAGTCTAAAGAAGTCTGATCACCAGAGATGTTGGTAGCCAGTAAGGTTATCTTTTCATTATTAGTATCCGAGCCTTCGGGGTCATAATCTACATTGATAATACGGATAGTATAAGCAGCTAAAGATGATGAAATGTCGGTACTCACTTGAGTATTTCAACTAGTCAATGAAACCGTTGAGGGAGTTTGACAGCTGCCTGTTCCTGATTGACTTCCGGTAGCTGACTGAATGTACTCAATTTTTGTCACGGTAGTAACTGGGAAGTACTTCAGAAACTTTTTATCGAAGCCTGGCGAAAAGTCGTCCAAACTGTCCAAAATCCTTGCGCATTGATAGCTTGTAGATGCAAAATATGAGGACTTACCTAGGGTATTCCCAGATAAATAGACAATGTCCATAACTCGTCTACTTTGTCAAGAACCAATGGTTATCAGTAGATAATTTCAGGTACTAACCAGGGAAAAATCACTATTTCGTACACCTGGGAGCTGTTCATTGGTTGCCCAAAACCCCGTGGAGGAAATCAGAAATAATGAGTCCTTTTCCAAGGTAGTACCTGGAGTAGTAAACAAGAAATCCAGTCATGTGGCTAAGCGGTTCCCTGATATAGACAGGCTATCTAAGGTAATATTGTCAGATATCGCCAACTCTATATAGGGGGGGTATTTTTCATTTCCTGGAAATACTTCATTGATTCTTATCGTGTCAGCTTCAGCTACCTCGGTACATGAAATAGGCAACTGAAGATGCAGTCAGGAATCATTGGGAGAAAAAGAAACATCGGTAACACTCCCAGTATTGAAATATATGCCCGGGTTGATAATGTACCCATTTTGCATATTAGCTAGTCTGCTTATTTGCACCCGGGTGGAAATGTCGCCAACCTTTTCAAATGACGTTTTCTTATCGTTGTATATATTTACCCGATATTGATCCACAAAAAAATTATCAACCATCTGATCAGAAACAATCAATTGAATGGTGATTGATGAAGTATCTGTCATATTCAACGCTAATCCTGTTTTCCCTATGAACACATTTCCCGAAACCTGACTAAGGGTATCTCCAAAGAGTTTTGATTGATTCGCTGGAATGGAAATATTGGTCAATGAAACCAATGTGCTTTTTACTCATGAAAGAGTGAAATTTCCTTGAAAATCTCCCGAGCCGATATTCGTGATTTCGATCCATTCGTCTGTTCCATCATAATATACTTCGGAGAGAATCAAACGAGGAAGAAGGTCAGAAACTATTCATGTTTGTGAAGTAGGAGGTAAAATCTCGCCAATAATTGTTTCTGGAACAAAGTATTTACCTGGGTTTATAAAGTAACCACTTTGTGCGTTGACTACTCTGTCTATATCTACCCCGGTAATATTCTCTCCAAATTTTTCAAAGGAGGTCTTCTTATCATTATAGAAATTGACGAGAGATTGCTCCACAAAAAAATTATCAACTATCTGACCAGAAACAATCAATTGAATAGTGATCGATGAGGTGTCTGTCATATTCAACGCTAGTCCTGTTTTTCCTATACATGAAAGATTTAAAATCTGGACCATTGTATCACCAAAGACTTTTGATTCGCCTGCTGGAATGAAAATATTAGTCAGAGAGACTGGTGTACTTTTTGCTCATGAAATGATAAAGTTTCCTTGAAAATCTCCCGAGCCGATATTGGTGATTTCGATCCATTCGTCCGTTCCATCATAATATACTTCGGAGAGAATCAAACGAGGAAGAAGGTCAGAAATAGGTCAAGAAAATATCACCTGATCTCAGGTCAGTAAATATTCATTGTCCAATAATCCTATCGTTCCAAAACCTATCGTTCCACTCCCTAAATCCCCTGATAACAATAGGGTATCGGACGATATAAACTCCAGTCATGAAGCCATAAAATTACCGCTGTCCACTTCTGTCATTACCTGTCCATACTCCCCTGTTTCTATTGGGATATTTTCATATACAATCTCCTCATTTGGCACTGAATTTATCTCTGAAATTTCTCCTGAATCTATTGGTAAAAATAAAAATCAGGTTCATTCAAGCTGCGCCAATGATGCACCGATGAGTAATAATATACTTGCTGCCAATAGTAAAATTATGTGTCTCATAGACATGGTTATTCTTTACAAATAAATGTATTCTGCAGAACAGCCAAGATTGTAGGAAAGTAAAAAAAGAAAAAAACTGACAAAGTTAGGACAAATATATTTTACTTACATAATGGTGTAATAATTATGATAATTTTTTAGGATTTTTTTTTGATTGAAGGATGTATAAAAAACTGATCCCGCCGTTGCGGGGTAAACGCCGTTAGGACAAAAAAATTCCTCCCGGGAGGAATTTTTAGTTATTTTAGTTCTGAAGCTATTTTGGTAATTATCGCTCCGGGAGCTAATGAACTAAACTATTTCGTATAGTTATTTTTGCTTGAGCGATAATAGCTTTTTTATCTTTGGGTTGACGGATCTTTTTGAAGTTTTTGAAATGTTTGATAGCATTTGCCAATTGAGATTCAAAATCATGATCTCTTTGATTGATTACCACATCATTATGATATTTTTCATACCATTTGGCATTGTCGTATTGGTCATGAGTTCGTGGTATAGGAACGATTATCTGTTTCATATCATAGAGTTTCTGTTCAGCTAAAGCTGTTGTCCCTCAGCGAGTGATGGCAATATCACATATATTGTATAATTCCCCCATCTCTTTTTGGCTCAAAAACCCATACGTATGCACATTATCAAACTTGTCAAAGTGTGTCGACATCTCTTCGTTAAGAAATCCCAATGCTATATGAAATTCATATCCTGATAATAAATCAGGGGTAAATTCTAATATGTGACAAATATTTTGATATAACCTTTTAGATCACTGAGAACCGCCGACTATAAGTATCAATGTTTTTGTGGTGAATTCAGGAGGAGTTTCTACAACAATATCATCCGATAATATCTGTCAGACTGTCTCTCCATCGGGTAATGCTCAATCAAATCCGGTGAATGTTTTCTTGGCAAAACGACTAGCAATCCTATTTACTAGACCTGGATGTGTATCTGATTCATGGACAATAATCTTTTTACGGAGAAGCGCTGCAGCCAATACTACAGGTAGCGCAACATATCCTCATTTACAGAAAACTATGTCGATATGATGATAGAGTAATTGGAATATTGATTGAAAAAATCAAACAACAAACAAAAAAAGGTCAGAAATATTTTTGAGTCTAGATTTTCGATAGGTTTCTCTGCGGTACTTTCAGGAAACAATAGATATAAAATGAAGATTTTTTTCTGGAGTAGAGCGTTGGAGCTCCTGACATATTTTTTCTTCCAGGCTGTTTTTGGAACCGAACCAATAGAGACTTTTTATCTGTTCTTTGTATTGAGGTTGTATATCAAGAAACTCTATCATACTTTTTATGGGAAATACATGACCACCTGTTCATCAACCGGCCATAGCTATGGTGAGTTTTTTAGTGATATTTGTCATAAATAAGCTATATAAATTAAAATGGTTACAGGGAGCAGGTTGAAGGGAGCAGGTTATTATTTCCTGTTAAAGGCAGATAGGTTTGTATCTTGCTCCTTGCTCCCTGTTACCTGCTCCTGATTTAGTTAAAAGTCTTCAAATACCTCGTGTTCCTTGGTCTTTTTTCTCTTGGAAAGTATCTCCTTGATCTTGGGAGCCATGCTTATTTTGGTGGTCTGATAGTCAAAATCAGTCTGAATCTTAATCCATTTTTGTTCAGGATCACCAAAAACTATGGACAGTAAAATGTCCCATTGAACCGTAATATTTCTTTTGCCTTTGATGAGTTCATTCACTTCAGAAATTTTCTTTCCGATCATATCAGCAAATACTTTTTGCGTTAATCATCTCTTTGTAAGCTCTTGCTGAAGCAGTTTTCCTGGATGTTCCATGATATAAAGACTGAAATACTAAAAGATTGAAACATTGAAATATTGAAAGATTGAAAGATTTAAAAACTAATTTTTCCATTCTCCATCTTTCCATTTTTCCATTCTCCATTTTTCCATATATTATGTGTTTCTATGAAATAGTGAACTTTTTACTTATACTAGTATTATTTCAAAAATCAAGTTATTTTCACTTATTCTACGAAGTAGTGAATTATTTATTTTATTTTGCTTCTTATCTATCTTTTTTCTATTATATTTCTTTATTTTCTTTGTCTATTTCACTTATTCTATGAAATAGCGAATCTACTTCCCCTGTCTACTTTATTTATTCTTTTACATGAGATCAAAAAAAATTCACTAATTATATAAATTAGTGAATTTACAAAATCGGAATTTTCTATTATACTATATATTTATAGTATATTTAAGTTTCATGGTTTCTATGAAACAGTGAATTTTTTATAAAAAAACACTACTATATAGATATATAGACCATTATCTATATCACAAATAGAATATTTTAAAAAATATAGGTATTTTTTGCTTATCACCTATATTTTTCTATTATTTGCCTTTTTGAAATTATATGTATTTTACTATAATATACCCTTTTTTTGTAAATATTTACGTATTTCTTCCATTTTTTTATCCTTTATATCATCTTTATGTCTGTTGGAAAAAACAGGCCATACTTGAATTGCATATTCTTTTCTTTCATCTGCATTGACGCTATTGGTGATACCCTTTTCAGTAATATAACGGTTAATATGATCTTCCAAAATAGACAAGAATTCTTCTTCGTATGTGTCCATATGAGATAATTCCTTATAGACAGTCTTATTTGTTTTTTCCTTAAGGTCTTGAGCCAATTCTTTGGTTGTTTTGTTGATACCTACCAAACTTCAAACAAGTTTATATACTTCAGGAGGAGTAATATAACTATTGCTTAACCTTGAAAATAAAATTTGTTGAAATACCTCTTTTCTTGCTTGAATAAAAATACCTTCTTTTTCTTTTTTTAAACTTTCTATCCTTGTTTGTATTCTTTGTTTTTCTTGGATAGAAATATCTTTTTGTTGTATGTTTTTCAATCAATTAATCTTTTCATTAATTTCTTCCATATATTTGATTCTTTTTACTCTTACTTCATTTAATAATGTACAAAATTCTTGAGCACTGAAATAATGAGGAATTATTTGATTCCAAATCTCTAAATATTCGGGCTTTTTATTTTTAAGAGCATAAAGAGCACCTTCAGGAGCTAATGGAATGAAAATTGGTTTTTTTGGTATTTCATTCATAGGATATTTTTTATTATAAATAAAGAAAGAATAAACTTATGTAAGTATATAGATAACATACAAAAAAAGCAAATATTTTGATATATATCGAAATGTGAATGGTAAATTCAATCGCAGAAACAAAAAAAATTATAAAAAAAAACTGAGTGAAAATAATCACCCAGTTTGAATATAGTAAATTTATTCTTCTATATCTATTGTATATTATATATAGCATATTCAATAGCTTCAAGAATATATTTTTGCTCTTCAACTTCTGAAACCGATTCTTTTCCGGTTTTTGCCGTAAAATACGGAATCGATTTTCCACTGGAGCCATAGCTGGTCTTTCTTTCTGTATTAACTCCCACCAAAAAATCCGGATTTTTCTTGTCATAATTATCACAATTTATTGCCAAAATTCCAGGTTGATCGTCCAAAAAACCATCTGGGAAATTTAAAACAATGAAGTCGAATGTTTCCCATTTTAACAATTGATCTATTGTTGCTGGTGGTTTTTCCATAAATATTGACTCAGAACCATGTGAGAGATCAACTCTAACTCTGCTAAAAAAATTAGGATTTTCTTTTAATTTCCTAATTAATGTAGAAAACTTACACACCTGCTTTTTTTTAATATAGCTTATTACGATAGCATCTGCTGGCATTTTATTTTCCACCTGTGTTTCTTTTACTTCTTTTTGTTTTTCTTTAGTTTTTTCAAAGAAAGCAAAATACACTCCCGAAGCAAATATTATAGATATAAGACCGAATGTTAGACTGTATAAAAGAATTAACTTTTTCATTGTCCATTCCTCCCATACTTTTCAAAATCAACACTGTCGCTTGTAACAATCGAATCGTTTGAGGCAATTGCCTCATCGAACAATGGTTGAATGGTTTTTTGCTCCTCAATCAGTTTATCTAATTGAGAGCTGCTGTGTTGCATTAATGCAATAACATAGATAACAAATGCTAACACGGCAACCATGATAGTAATGGATATGCAAATAATTATTCGTTTTTTCATGATTTTGCCCTCCTATATTTTTTAACCACTCCTTTTTTGATTGACCTGATTTCAATCAGAGTAGGATAAGAAACTTCATACAAACCAGTCTTTATTAATGAATCAGAGACTCCTTGTAATATCCACCCTTGTTCCCGGGAGGAATTTTTTTTAATTTCCTCCTTAGTTACCATTCTGTAAGATGCAGAGCCATCTATCTTATAACTAAAGCGCATCACGTGTCCTAATGGGTCAGGGATAATTTGATTGCCCCAATGTTCAAGATAATGTTCTTCTAGCAAGACAGTGTCTCCAGGAGAAGCTTCCAGAATATTAATAACATTAACGTTCTCTTTTCCAATCTCCACAGTTACCACCTGATTATTGTTACAACCAAAAATAAGCCAGAGAATAAATGATACCGAAAGTAGGATTATCATTATAACAATTAACTTTTTCATGATAAACCTCCTTTCTGAAGCTCTTCATTATAAGTTGCTATGGCGTCATCGATTCCAAGCCCAATAGATTTTTCAGTTGCTTTGTTCACAAAGTCTTCACCAAATCTATAGATAGGAGTGACTTCTGTTTCTCCTGTTTCATGCCATTTTAAAATTTCGTGATGGACTTTTAAAATTTGGAATAAAGAATGTTTTTCACCAAATGCTTCGTCAAATGGTGAATGGATAGAGATTCCATACTTTTTTTGCCATCCGATATTGCTTATAAGAATCGGTAAAAAAATTACAGCGAAGATGTGATTCAATCCGAAATCCCCATAAAAACTGTTGCGATAGCAACAATTATCTAGTAAATTATTTAAATAGGCAATTTCATGGTCTGGATTCAGTACATTACAAACTGCTTCTATCACCGAAGCAGCACCAGTTTTTGAAGTTTTCCACTGATATTTCTTTATCAGTTTTTCAACTTCTTCCTGTTTTTCTGTACTAAGTTTCTGATACGCACGATATGCAACTGTTTTAGCAGTCAGTATAAAGATTATGTTAAGACCGTATGCGTCTGCGGTCAAGCCATTCCTGTCTCTCCAGGTGTCAAAAAAATTTCTCATTTTTTTAAATTTTACGTCCGGGCTTGTTAGCGTGGACAGATTAATAATTGATTTTATTAAAATTCTGATAGATTTTTCATGATCTATCGAAACATTTGTAAAACTATTAAAGACCCTTATTCCTTAATTTTTAGAAAAATTATCATAACTATTGCACCATTACGTAAGTAGAATATAATTAGGAACTTTACTTACTAACAAATGGTTTAAAATGGCTTGTAGAATAAGTTCTCGAGAGAGAAAAAGGATAAAAAACCTT
>Ga0247841_10001208_pt1 | contig 60531 bp, 55 predicted proteins | sample LaCruzMarch2015__2_FD_192410 | JGI IMG/M metagenome (GOLD analysis project Ga0247841, IMG submission 192410) | Freshwater microbial communities from meromictic Lake La Cruz, Castile-La Mancha, Spain - LaCruzMarch2015_18m | ecosystem: Environmental > Aquatic > Freshwater > Lake | place: Spain...
ATCGGTTAGCGACGACGCTTCGCCGTTTATTTTTACTAAAGCAGGATCAAATCCTGCGCTAGCAAAAGACATAATCGCCCAAGAAGTTAAATCATATCTGGACGATTCGTCACCCTCTTCGTGGATTGCACCATTTTTGAGCTGATGGGCGGCGAGATAATCGAGGGCATAACTTGACGATTGCTCCTCATAAGATGCACCGTGGACAGTAAAAGGTGAACAAACAAAAACCAAAAAACAAACAAAAAAGACCATAAACGGTCTCAAAAACACAGAACTATTTTTCATATTTCCTCCTCGGGAACATAGGGCATGCTGGTTTTCTGACTCCCCTCGCAAGCTCAGGGTAAACTACCCAAGGCAAGGAAGGATTACAGTAGCGGGACTGTGGCGGGATTAAACCGCACTTCCCCCCACACACCCTTTTTTGGGTGAGGGGTTTGCGCATACCAATTTATTTGATGTAAAATGATAGTGACAACATAGAGTTAATCAACTGGATGTAGCTTTGTCAAATTGTTTGATTTTTAGATTGTTTTGATATAATTAGATTAAATAAATCTCAATAAGGAAGGGGTCTGAAATGAAAAAAACCAACAAGACGCCACGGATAGTTGTTGCTGTCCTGGTTACTTTATTGGTACTCGGGGGGCTGGTACTGCTTAGAAGTTACCTGCTAAGTAACTATATCGGTGCCGATACTTTGGCCGGTGCCATCATAAGGCAAAAATCTGTAGCTAGTGGTGGCTTTAACCAAGACACACTGACAGGCGACGCCGTGGTAAACGGAGCCTACAATATAAGACTGAAACCAGCAACGTCATTGCAGTGTCCCGCGCCAATATTAAAAGCAGCTGCGATCGCAGCTTCGCCAGTACCAACTGCGGTAGGATCCTCCTCGGTTACACCGCCCACACCGTCACCAGTTGCTTCTACGTCACCGACAGCCTTTTCCTGCCCGACTATGTCAAATATTACGGTCAAACCAACTTTAACTGGCGGAACAGCCGCAGCCCAAAGTACCAAGTTTTACCGTGGCACAGCAGCAACGCCAACCGACTCTGGCACTGCAATCAGCTTTAGCTCGAAAGACGCAAATGTTGCAACGGTTACAGCTCCAGGACTTAAAGTTGGAACTCACCCCGAAGCTGGTTACTTACAGGTTGCGTTTAGTGGTCAACCAGCCAGCACCTTCGTCGAAGGTACACTTGAGTTCACGGGCGCTTATCTCACAAATGCTTCGATCGTAAAATCAACCAACGGAGTACTGGAAACTGCCGATACAGTCAGCGTCGATAACCAAAGCAACAAAATTTCATTTCGCCTTAGCTCAACTGGGGCAAGCGACGTTGACAATTTTCTAGTCTATTTCTGTTGCGGGACTAGGGTTTCGGCAACCGGAACAGTGGAGGGCAAGATTGAATTGGCTAAGCCATATTCCCCCTACTCTTTCCTGATGAATTTCGCAGGCACAGCCGCAACTCCAAACCAAACCTGTACTCAGACCGACATAAAGATTCAGCGTTCTGCGGATGGTGTCAACTTTACCACAGGGTCAAAGTCAAATATCTCGCTTTGGGAGTTTACCGACCAGAGCCCGATTAAAGCTATAAAATACGTTCTGACATTGAAGTCCTGTAATACACTTGATTCTCCAAAACTGGCAAATATACAGTTGCGAGGAGCGTTAGCTACCGCTAGCGCAACTCCGTCGGCTACACCCAGACCAACCTGTACAGCAGCGGGAGGATCCTGTACCCAGAATTATGCACCTGTTTGTGGCGCAGACGGTCAGACCTATCCAAACGCCTGTACGGCCGGTCTAAGCTGCGTAGCAGTTGTCTCGCAGGGTGCATGTCCAGCTTCTAGCCCAACCGTCACCCCATCAAGAACTGCTTCAGCGATTGCTTCAGTGGTAGTTTCGCCAACAGGAACACCGACGGTTTCCTTAACCCCAAATCCATCTCCAACACCTATTGGGTCGGTAGTATATCCACCGATTCCAAACACTACACCAACCGCTACCGGTTCAGTAATACTGCCTCCAATACCTGCAACCCCAACTGAATCCCTAGCACCAGATCAATCACCCCAGGCAACAGTTACACCGACCGTGGTCGTAATTGAAAAGGTATTTAATCCTCAAGGTAGCGCCGGGCAGTTTCTCGCCTCCGGAATTAAATCCGGACCATCTTTCTGGATATTTATCTTAGTCGTTGCTGGTATCGGCGGCTACATCGTCTACCGCATCGCCATCTCGAAGGAATAGTGAAGCCCCTGATCAAAGCATTAAAGATCTTTATTGCCCTATCGCTAGTATTTATCGGCGTCTACGCTTTCATTAACTGGCAATCGCTAAGCGCGCTTCTGTTTGGCCATGGCGCTAGCACAGCGGCAGAACAGAAAAAAACTGAGATTGCCAGTCAGGTAGAAGGACTAACGACAAAGCTAAACAAGAACGGTGGAACTAAGCAGATCCTGGGATCAATAGTTAATATCCGCGCCGAAGCCTCAAGTCAGTTCGCCAACGACTGGCTCTACTATCCGGAGCTTGGAATAGAGGCTCCGGTCGAATGGCAGGTCAATCAAGCCGACATAGAACGAATGATGCCAGACAGCCTGATTAATGTCGCTGGGTCGGCCCTGCCGGCTGAAAACGGCGATATGCTAATTGCCGGACATAGCTCGTACTATTCATGGAGCAAGGGTAAATACAAAAATATCTTCGCTGGTCTGGTAAAAGCAAAAGAGGGTGACAGTATTGTGATAAGAAGAAAAGATCTAACTAATTTCTATAAGGTCTCCGAAATAAAACAAATCGGGGGAAACGATAATCTTGATCTGCATATCGGCGGGACTTATAGTAAAAATCTATATCTAATGACCTGCGTGCCAGTTGGAACAAGCTGGCGCAGATTAATAATTAGAGCGGAGTTTGTTAGATCGATCTAGAACTATCTTAACAGTCCGCCCCATTCGACGAGTGTAAAGCCATTGCGCTCAAACTTGATAAGCTTTTGTTGTGGTAAATCAACCTTACTATCAAGTCCCGAGTATTCTAGGAAAACCCTGATCGTGCTTTGCGGTGCCGGAACAACCGATAAGGGCGCTAGCTGATCCATCTCTTTATTCTGCAGCCAGGTTAAACGTACATAATTGGTACTTGGCATTTTAGGCATCCAGAAATCCATGAAATCACTAATTTCTTGTTCGTTTAAGCCAACATACTCGAGCTGGCTTCGCATTGTATTTTGAACATCGCCACGAGCCACCACTGTACCGGTTTTAACCTCCGGGTAAGTTCCATAGCCCAAGCCCTCCCAGAATAGATATGGATAGGTTTTACCTTTAAGTGTTAGCTGGCCAGAAGGCTCGGCGACTACACTCCACAGACCATCATAAGTTGGGTCCGACTTTGTTATCTGCGCTCCAACCTTTACGCTAACTTGCGTAGTCTTTTGCGGATACAGATAGACAACTGGTTTTCCACACTCAGCTTGCGGGGAGTATTCGCTGTTCATGAAAACTATGGTGGAGTCATATGCATCCTGCCAAATCACAATTCCGTAGTTTTTAGCGAAATCGGCAATTGGTTTAGCGTCTGTCCTACCCTCCGAATACATTTTGTAGCCATACTTAACCCATTCGTTGTTCACGTCGTCAAGATAATAAACCGAAGTGCTACCCGCTGTTTTGCCAAGCAGTTTTTTACCAGAAACAGAGTTGGTAGACGAAACCACTGGAAATGAACCTGCACCCAGGCCACAACCACCTGTCTTCATTTTTTCAAATCTTAATGCACTGGCGTTTTCGGTTTCAGCTGTAAACTCCAAATCGAGCGTTGCGTCATCGCGGGAGAAACTCGCCTTTGGCTCGTAGCCAACTCTAACGGAGTCATTAAGCTTAACGAAGTATTGGTCTGCTCTTCCGAGACCGTCCGACTGATATAGGTCAGTACCCTTTAAACGGTAGAGTGAGCCCCATTTGGTCTCGCTGATTTTGTCTCCCTTAGTCGAATCTGCAAACTCGACGTTTGATGTCTCGAATTCCTGAAAAACTAACTCTGTTTGACCTAAGGTAATATTGTGGTTAGGCAAAATCGAATTAAAGACCGTCGTACCGTCTGATGTAGATTTACCGCTAACTAGCTGATATTCTGCTTCTGCTTTGATTTGATCGCTATTTTTTTCTAGACGGGAATATTGGCCCCCTTGCTTTATGAATCGCTGAAAACTATAGAAGCTGCCCATCCCCTCAACCTTAACTTTAGCCAAGATAATTTCAGCACCAGCAGTCGTCGTGGCCACCTTATAATAAAGAGTTTCCTTATACGAATCGCTGATACTACCGGCCTGACTTACTTCAAATAAACCCAAATCAGCCAGTCTTTCAGGAGGATCTATCCAAGCCACTCCCTCATCTTTAACTCGATCTAGCCCAGATGTTTTAGTTGCAATTGGCGACATAGCTACCGCGGTCGGTGTTACTGCTACAGAGCCCTTAGACTTTGAGCTTTTATAGGCCGCATAACCAATGTAAGCTCCGAGCAATACGATTATGCCAATTAGAACCCAAACGATCACCGGTAGTTTCTTGTCCTTTGGCGCGGCCATCTTTTTTGGCTCGCCAGCAGGCTCCACTTTCTCTACCTCTTCCATTTTTCCCCCATTTATTTAGTTATCTATTTATCTTAATTGTATCACTTGAAACCTTCGTAAATCCAGTTTGGTTCTCGATATCTAATATTTCGCTAATTCTAGATTGTTTTATTTTAAGATCAGATTCGAGGACGGGTTGCAGATTAACTTGCTTAGTCGGCAAAAAGCTAATCTCGACGCTATCTTTTTTGATGACCCCTGCAACGATCAAACCTTCCTGTGTTTTTTGCGAAAATGATTGATCGAAAACCAGATTACCAAGAGAATAAATAATTGGTTTTCCCTTATATATACCAAAGTCCTGGACTACATGGGGATGTGAACCAATAATCATATCGGCACCCGAATCGATTAAGCTTTCTGCTAATTTTTGCTGTGGGTCATTATGTTTAGATTGATATTCATTGCCCCAATGCGGATAAACAATCACGAAACGTCCGGTATCTTTTTGCGTTTTAACCAATTCAGAAATTTTATCTGTTGAGGGATTCTCGAGCTCGTTAAAGCAAACAATACTAACCGGAATATCCCCTTCATACTTAACCACCGAATTTTCATCAACTTCATTTTGACTGCCACAACTTTTTATCTTGGCGTCAGATAAAACATTTCTGGTATTGCTAAAAATTGTCGAACCGGCGTTAAGACTGTGGTTATTTGCCAGCGATACTCCATTAACATGGACCGATTGCAAAACTTTTGGTGTTTCAGGTGGAAAATTAAAAATCAGGTTATTGGCAGTGTAGTCATCGTTGATCGGTTTGTCGCTAATCGGTCCCTCGTTATTGAGAAATGAAATATCGCTTCCCCAAAAAACTCTCGGTCCGAGCTTATCGAAAATCTTAACAAGATCATCTTTAAATTGATGGTAAACATAACGATCTAGCATCATATCACCGGCAAAAGCAAAAGTTGTTGCAACATCCTCAGGCTTCTGAGCTTGGCCTGAGTAAGAGCCAATGATATAGCTGACCGATTCTAGCGTTGCATTAGATTCGTCCTTGCCAGAGTTGCTGTTTTTGAAAAGCGAAAATTTTTGATCACCGAAAGCTTTAGCCCACTTGACGGTTAAATAAAATACAGGGGGGCTATCGCTTTCGGCCAACAAGGCTTTTTCCTGATCCATTGAATAAAGCGCCGACAAAGACATGAGGTCGTGAATTTGCGCCAACGAGTCGGGATTGTAATGGGAAAAATCAATCGACGAAATCAGCAAACAATCATTACAGCTATCCTTAACGGCTCCAAAAACCTTATCGACTTGAGCCCTAGGAGCACCTTCCTTGATTATTATTGGAGTAATATTTGCAGGCTTAAAAATACTATTGATTTCGGGCAAGATTGCCGTGATGCCATGTTCATTCAAAAAAGCATTTTTATTATTTTGGGCCCCCGCAAAATTTTGCAGCGATTTAACAATATCAAGATCTGGCTTGGTAGAAGAATCCTTTAGTTCAAATGGCTGGTCGCAAGTAACAACATCGGCCGAGCCAGTACTGTAGTGGTTCGTAGATACTAGAACAATTTTTTTAAAATCTGATGTTTGCGCGATTTGGCGTAAGTACTCTTGCCTTGAATCCTTCGCCCCCTCAAAGTGAGGAATAATAATAGAAGAGACATAATCGCTACCCGTTGTCCCTTCGCCTGCGGATTGCCGGACAGTTTTGTTGACTCCAAGATATCGATAAGCCAAAAATAACAAAACTAAAAGTAAAATAGCTAGGGCAAACCAAAAAAACTTGCGCATAAAACTATTATACTCTAGCGGACCAACTGACGCACAAGAATAGCAACAAATCAGTGTTTGTGCTATGAAGAATGCAGACATAGTTCCTTATTCGTTGGTGCTTGGTGGTTGAGGAGGTGCAAGTATGTACCGGGCCTTAGCGGCAGCTACTCTCTTGGTATGCTGCTCCACCGCTTTTGGTCAAACGCCTGCCGTACTTGGCGTACGAGGGTCGCTCTTGGATGGCCACTACGAAGGCCGCTTCAAGTTCGAAACCGGCTCTGGTCGGTGCGAGTGGAGACAAACCGACCAACAGCGCAACGTAAGCCGAATAGACCTGGCCTTCCCCATCGGCGAGGCAGACGTAACTCAGCCGACACCGATCAAAACTGGGTTCAGTTTCGAGCTGGATGCTCTATCCGAACAAGACTGGTTTAACAACGTCCCAGCGGTCGGCAGAGCGTACCTGCTCATCTGGGCAGCCTACCCCGCCATCGAAGCCAAGTTGCGCTGGCCCCTGGCCAGCGCAAACGACGGCCAGAAGTGGTACCCATCTTTCGAACTTGAGAGGTGGCGCGTGGCTACCCTCTCCCCTAACCTCACCGCGATCGTCAAAGCCAGCTACAGCCCCGACCCCTTGCTTGGACTCAGAGCCGATGCCGGCGTCTGCGTTCGCTGGCGCGAGGTCCAATTCACGATCATGTCTAAAGAGTTAAGCGTCGAATTCGGTGACGCCTACACCTTTTGACACCCCGTGGCGCGACTCCCTAGCGGGATGTCGCGCCACTGAGCTTTTTGAGGAGTTCGCCGATGTGTTTTTTAGCGTACTGACGCCCGATTTCGCGAATTTTATTTAATTTGGCAAAATGATACCAGCTAAAAGAATCAACGTTTGGCCTAAAACAGAAATCGCACTCCTTGATCATCATATCGCTTAACTGCTTTTCAAGGATATCTAGAGTCCGTTTCATCACTCTAAATTTATTCATGTACTTCACTTCTGTTTTATTTAAAATATTGATGTCGTAAATAGACGACCCAATGACAAAATCAGCATTTTTACGTACAGTTTCCGATGGCAAATTTCGACTTACGCCTCCGTCGATATAAAGTTTGTCGCCAATTTCCTGGATTGGAAATACGCCCGGGTATGCAGCCGAAGCCATAACGCAATCGACCGGATCGCCGTGGTCGAGTACCTCCAGCTCAGAGGTCTGGATGTTTGTTACCACGCAGGAAAATTTGGTTTTAAGTGCTGAAAAGTCTTTCTCTGGAACAAATTGCCTTAATATCTTTCTTACTTGATCAAAATAGCCGTTTGGATTGGGAAAAAAAACTAATTTCTTATTTTCTACGAATTTTATCGTTTTGACCTCTTCGACAAACTGATTTAGTTTTTCAATTCCACCAGAACAGTAGACTAAACCGATAATTGCCCCGACCGAACAACCACAGACGTAGTCGATCTTGATCTTATTCTTTTCCAATTGCTCAAGTGCCCCAAGATGAGCAGCACCAAGCACTCCCCCTCCGCTTAAGGCTAATCCTATTTTCATATGTCTCCTTTATGAGCATTATAATAAGGAATGCTTTCCAAAGCAAAAAGCGCCTTGCGGCGCTTTTTGCTATAAAGTCTAAAAGTTTATCTTTCGACTTTTGGTCTTGCGACGTTAACAACAATGGCACGGCCTTCCATGTCCTTGTTGTTCATTTCAGCGATAGCTTTTTCAGCCATTTCGCTGGAAGCAACTGTAACAAAACCAAAACCTTTTGATCTGTTAGAGTTGAACTTGTCTGTGATAACTTTAGCATCAGTAACTTCAACACCATCGATTGCGCTGAAAAGCTCATTGAGCTTGGCGTCGTCGACGGAATATGGCAAGTTACCTACGTAAAGCTTATTACCTTCGTCCATTTGAATCCTTATCCCTTATGGGATTAATAATGCTCGACCACAAGTTGTCGTCCTCGTGTTCGAACCAAAAGAAAACTTTTAGATTGAAACGAGTTAGCAAACTTCACAGATATTAAACCATAAAACAGTCAAAAAGTCAATAGAAAACGGCGTGTTTAACCAGTATGTTATATAAGTTATATAACTCTGACATAAAATATATAAGTTTGTTCGGGTACGGCATAATTATTACTTAACTTTGTTCGGTCGTTATCCACAGGGGTGTGGATAACTATTATCTGGCGTGTTATTTCGTAGGTTGGCAAACCACGGCTTTTCGTTTATTGTGGGTTTATGGATAAAACAAAAGTTTTTGTTGATTTAGATGACACAATTTTCGACGCCCAGGAGTTTAAGAGGGCCATTTTCGCAGTTTTTACCCACTGTTGCCCAAATATGACCATCGATCAGGTAGCGCAAAAATACAACGAACACCGTCAAAACGGCCGTAATTTTGACCCAAAAGAGTTTGCTGGGGAATTTGAAGAGGAGGGTGCAGATCCTGACGAGATTGTCAGGGAAATAAACGAAGTAGTGAGAGATTCTGGCCAGTTTTTGTTTACAGAGCGATTAAATCATCTTGTAAAGAGTTTTGACCCTGATAAATATGAGTTTATCTTGTTTACAAAAGGAGTCCGGTCAATCCAAGAAGGAAAAGTTAAGGCTTGTCATCTTGAATCTGTCTTCGATCAAATTATTTATGTTGAAGAAGGTAAAGCGGAAGCACTTAACGAAGCAGTTAAGAGTGGCGAGCGCTTTGTCTTGTTTGATGACCGTGACGATGTGTTAGAGGAAATCGGCTCTGAGCACGGCGCTGGCGAGCTCTGGACCTTTAAAGAAGGTAAAGAGCCCGCAATATACATGGCCGATCAAGATCCGAGCCTACGCGAACTACCTCCGCAGAGATAAAGACCTCAACGGCTCGCTATATCAACCACCGCATGTAAGCCGTACTTTTTATTTTTGATCAAAAAATCTCTGATTTCCTGCACTTTTTTTACATACTCTTCTTTGCTGTACGGCTTATTGAGAATGTAGTACTGCTTATTTGCTAGATATGCGCAGCCAAAACAATCAGTACATTTTTCTAAATTGATTCCAAATTCACAGTTGCGACAATAGCTAGATTCAATCAGAAAATAGCAATTATAGCAGTAGCCTAGGCTGAAACTGTCATAGCACAATTCACTGCCCGAGGCTTCATCAATATCACAACAATCTTTATCTGGGGAGTTATAGTTGCCGCTCGTATAATAAAGGCAGTTTTCCATATTGTTGATTTCGTAACAGTTATAGCAGTTTTTAGAGTTATAAATATAGTCACCCACGCAATCCTCTGATTTTGAAAGATGCAGGTTCTGTCGCGGCACGCTCAAATCTATCTTCTTAAATTTATCTTTATCAAATCTGATGCTTCTAATTTGTTCGCGATACTCGCTTTCCGTCAACTGCTCATTATATATTTTAAATTTTTGCCGGCGCAAACCGACGCAGCCAAAACAATCACTGCAGCCAATACAATCAAAGCAATGATCAAGATTTCTTGAGTCATTGCAGTCTACACAAAAATTACAATCATAGCATTTTTCGATATTAAGGCATTCGTAACATAGTTCACTCCAGCGAGCATAACTGCAATCGGTACAGTCCTTAGTCTTCATGCAGTTATCAAGATGGTAACCGTTTTGAGATCCGCCAGTGTCAAAACACAGGTAACAATTCTTGCAGTTATAAATAAAATCGCCGTACGGGCAATTTTCCACATTACGGCTGCTGACACAGATCCTAGGTGCATCCGCCATCAGTTTTTTATAGTCAGTGATAAAACTCTCCACTACTGCATCTCCTGCCAATAACATTTTTGACAATAAACGCTATATGGTGTTTCAGGTGGATAGGTAGTAATAATTGCCGCCTTGCATTTAGCGCAGGTACCCTTGTGCAGTTCGCGAGGATTTTTAAGTGCTAGCCGATATTCACGTCGGCAGTCTGGACATCGATCAGGCAAGGGAAGATCCTTTTTGGTATAGAAAGCTTCTTCTTGAGCAATTATCAAAAAATCCTTTTTACATTCTTCGCATTTCTTTACTTTTTCGTTAGGCATGTTAGTCTTTAAATTATTGATTTTTGGTAACAACTCTCGCAGTAAACCTTCTCTGGTCGGTCCGAAGCATAGGTGGTTTCGAATTCATTAGAACAGCCCTCGTTCATACACTTTCGATGATATAAAACCGGCGGATTTCTGCGTCCGAACTTCTCTTGATAACGTACATCATAATGCAATCGCGGAATTGGAAGCTTTTTATTCAAGTAAAATGCCAATTCTTGGGGCATGACCTTAAACGGTCTTGAAGTTTTTGCGCATTTCAATATACCAGATAGAAGTTTAGACCTCTCGGATTCGTCGTTTAAATAGTCGGCAATATCATCCTTTGGTACATATGTTTCGCCCGAATATTCGGTCATATTTAGATCATCCTGCCACTTGAAACCCTGCTTTAAAGCAGCTTCTTTCGTCAGCGGAAAATATGAGTTTGCGACTGTCTCGTTATAGCCGAAAAAGGAGTTTTTCGATGGAAAATATTCTCCCCATTCAGCAGTTTTTTGCATGTGATCCAGAATCCTTGCCAGCAGTTTTTCGTATTCTTCTGGTGAATACTGTTTATTTAAAATGCAGTAGGACTTATTTCTCAAACCATCGCAGCCAAAACAATCATGGCAGTTAAAACAAAACTGGCTGTAAAGAATGTGATGTGATTTTTGAACAGCGGAGGTATGCCACATATATGTGCCGAAGCCAGAATTTATTCCCTCAATCACCCACTCGTAACTTCCGCCAAGTGAATCATAAACATTCTTAGCATATTCGTGTCCCAATGAATACTTGCAACCCTCTACCTCGACCGCAGAGAAGTTGAACTTAACATTTTTGCAATTTCGCAGATCGTCGCCCAAACAATTTTCGCAGTTGATATTGTTTGCATATTTTACGACAAGCCCATCCATCATCGATTTGTATTTTCGCCAATACTCCTTAATTTTTTCTGACGATCCGAAATTATATTCGTCCAATTTTTTCTCGTACTCCTCTTTTGATAACTGCTCGTTCTCGATGCAATATTGTTTGTGGTTCAGGTTGGTACAAAATAGACAATTTGAACAACTTTCGAGATTAAAGCTAAACTTACAATCCCGACAACTTCGCAACCGGCTAGAAAAATCACAATTATAACAATTATCGGAAAGTGTTAATTCGTAACATTTTTCGCACTGGTCGGTAAACGCAATGTCGCAATTATCTTTTGCTTTGTAACACCAGTACGAGTAATGGGTATTTTCGCAACCGTAGAAAACTATCGATGATAAATAGCAGTTTTTGCAATCGCCACAATTATTGGAATATTCACAACCTTCAGTGCGGGGATTATTCATGGCAAATTTGGGAACGGCGCGGTTCAGCTCGTCGTACTGATCAAAAAATGGACGCGAAAAATCAAAGTCGCGGCCGAAATTCATTGCATCCCAATCGTCCTTCCACCATTCATCCGCCGAATAAACCTTTAGGTCGGTTTTGTCTGCCGAAAACATCGAAATAATATCTCGGCCAGTCTTATCGCATTTGCGTTTATATACAGTTCTTTCATTTCGCCAACTAAGCCGGCGCTTCTCGCGGCACGTTGGACAGAAAGTCGGCGCCGGATACTCAAAAACCTTACCATCAAACTCAGGCGACATTTTTTTATAGAAAACGAGATCTTCGTCGTCAATTGTAAATTGAGATTCACATTGTTTACAGGTTTTAGTCTGCATTATACTATCGTCCTTTGATAACAATCCTCGCAATATACTTTTTCTGTTCGGTCTGGCGCATAGGTAGTCTCAAATTCTGCAGTGCATTTTCCATCATGGCCATGGCCCTGTTCGGCACACATACATTGCCGAGAGTATAGTCTCGGAAAGTTTATCTTTGCAAACCTTTCTTCAAATCTGACATTTGGATGGAGGGTCGGAAGTGCAATTTTATTTTTAACATAGAAAATCATTTCATTGGGCATAATTTTAAAAGGCTTGAGCGACTTGGAACATTTTACAACTCCACTTGTTGCCATTTCTACTTTCTCGGCGGACGTCTCATAGTCTCCAATATCATTATCGGGAGTATAACTCGGGCCGTCATATTCGGGTGCAAAATCATTATCTTGCCAAGCACAACCCAATTTTTCAGCTTCACTTTTGGACAATGGATAAAATTCGTTCGCAAAGGTTTCGTTGTAGCCGTAAGGACAAACATCGTTTACAAAGAACTCCCCCCACTCACCAGTCGTTGTCATGTGCTCGATTATTTTACCCACCATTTTGTCGTAATCTTCGGAAGAATATTGTTTGTTCAAGATACAATATTTTTGTTTTTTTATAGAAGAACAGCCAAAACAATCCTCGCTGCTCATCACTGAATCGGAATAGTAAATATTCCTCGCCGTCCATATAGCATTTGAAAATGCGCAGTTGTAAACACTGTCGCCAACAGACATAGACATATAGCAAAGTTGCGTCTCGCCAAGACCAACCGCTGTGCAATCCATCACATCTTTGGAGCTTGCACCTATCAAAACATATTTGCCGTTTTCCATGTCGTTTATGTCAAAAGCTTCTCTTAATTTTTTGCAGTTATTTAAACTGTCGCCTTCGCAATCTTCGCAGCTTAATTGTTGAACCGCGTTTCTAATGGAGTCTACTTTGACTGTTTCAAACTTTTTCTTGGACTCTTCTATTGTCGTACGGCTTTCCATTGTCGATCTCAAAGATTCAAATTCTTCTTTTGTGCATGATTTATTAAATGCGAAATAGCTTTTATTTCTTAAACCACTTGAGAAGATACAATGATCGCAGCCCTTCAAATCCAGCGAAAAATAGCACTCCTTAGAATCATAGATATATTCACAATAGGCACATTTATAATTTTTGGATCCGTGGAAGATCTCGTAACATAATTCTGACTTTTCTAAAAAGTGACAATCAAAACAATCCTTGCACGAACCAAATCTATAGCCATAGGAACAGTTCTCATTGTTCCAGCTTCCAGCAAAACATAAATAACAGTTTTTATTATTGCCCGAAAAATGACAATATTCGCTGTTCTCGGAATTCTTATTCATTAAAGCGATCCTCGGAACGACTTTGAGAAGCTCTTTGAACTGCTTGAAAAATGATTTGGTAAAATCGTATTCCATCCCGTAGCTTGTAGGATCCCACTTATCGGACCACCAGCATTTCTGGCAATAAACTTTGAAGGGTTTATCGGGTGAATAGGTCGTTATTATGTTGGCTTGGCAAAGATCGCATTTTCGGCTGTAAAGCGAACGGTTATTCCTCCACATCAGCCTTTTCTGTCGGCGACATTCTGGACACAAAGCAGGAAGTGGCAACTCAAACAGTTTACTATCAAACGTCGGTGAAATGTTTCTTAGAAACTCCAAATCCCAATCCCCGACCTCGAATTCTTTTTTGCATTGCTTGCAGATTTTATTTTGCATTCTAGCTTATGGTTGTTTTTAGGTAGCAGTCCTCACAATAGATTTTCTCAGGTCGATCAGGTGCATAGGTCGTTTTAAATTTATTTTGACAGACTGCGTCATGACCATGATCGGTTTGATCGCACATACATTGGCGTTCATACAAAACGCGAGGATTTCGAAGCTTGAATAACTCCATATATCTTGCTTCTGCATATTTTGTCGGAACTGGAATATTATGCTCCATATAAAACGCCAATTCTTGGGGCATTATTTTAAATGCCTTGCCGGTTACAGAGCATTTCAGAATCCCCTTAAGCAAACCATCGGATTCTGGCTCGTTATTAGCGTAATCCTTTATGTCATCTTTTGGTTCGTAAAACGGTCCGTCAAACTTTAGCGAATAGTCATTATCTTGCCACTTAGCTCCAAAAGCAGTCGCTTCTTCTTTTGATTTCGGATGATATATGTGTGCGACAGTTTCATTGTAGCCATATGGCGAAAGAGAAGCAGGAAAAAATTCTCCCCACTCGCCCGACGTCTTCATGTGCTCGATAATTTTTGGTACCAATGCTTCAAATTCCTCTTTTGTGTATTGCTTATTGAAAATGCAATATCGTTTTTGGCGCAAACCGACGCAGCCGAAACAGTCCTTGCAGTTCTCGCAAAACTGGCAGTACATATTACCGTTGCCATCGATAACCATCATGCCAAAAAGATTTTTATACCCAACCACCATCGCACCTTCATAGCAAAGCTCTGGGCTGGCTACAAAACTCAATTCTCTGCTCTCGAGCGCTTTGTCCTCGACATTTAACACGTTTTTACAGTTTTCAATTTTAAGAGCATTAAAACAATTTTCGCAGTTGCTGCAGTCAATCAAATAATCCCCCGTGCAGTTCTCGCTATTGATATTATTTGTAGCATTATGAATTGCATTTCGTTTAAGCTCGACAAATTCATTTTTGAGACTTTCGATAACCGATCGCTTACCAAAATCGTATTCTTTTAGCTTCGCTTCGTATTGCTCTTTTGTCAGCTGCTCATTTTTGAACATATACTGCTGATTATGAAGACCATTGCAGAGCATGACATTCTTACAGCCGCTACAGTCGTAGGTAAAGTAACACTGCGAACAGTTTTTACAGTGATCTAAATACTGGCAGGCGTTACAAGCGGCGCAATCAAAACAGCTGAAACAAAACTCGCAACTTTGCGTGTCTAAACAGTCAACGCAATTTTTTGCCCGATGTGTTTCACTGCAGTACATGCAGTTCTCGCATTCGTTAGCGTTGTAACACAAATAGCAATTCTTAGAGTTGCGAACCTGATTACAATAGTCGCACATCTCTACACTGATTAAATTATTCGCCGGCCTTGGAACGTCGTGAATTAAAGAATCGAATTGCTCAAAAAATGATTTTGAAAAATCAAAATCGCGTGCGTAGTCCATAGGATTCCACGAATCGGAATACCATTCTTTGGGCGCAAACACTTTGTAGTCCGTTTTGTCTGGGGCAAAGATTGAAGTTAACTCCACGCCTGACTGATCTGATTTCCTTTTGTAAATAACTCTTTCGTTTCGCAACAGCATTCTTCTGATCTCCCTACATGTTGGGCAGAATGTCGGTGCAGAAATCGGATATTTTTGACCGTTAAATTCTGGCGAGATTTTGTCTAAAAAAACTAGATCGTCGTCTGTAACTTCAAACTGCTGTGAGCATTGTTTACAATTTCTCTGTTCTGCCATGCTGCTCCTTATTTAACAATATTTTGATAACATTTTTCGCAATAAACCTTTTCTGGTCGCTCCGGGGCGTAAGTCGTTTCGAACTCATTCGGGCACTGACCTTGATGCTGTCCACAATCCCCCTGACACATGCATTGACGATGCCATACCCTAAAAGGATTAGTGAGTTTAAACCTCTCAGTGTGTCTTTGGTCTGGATGGATATTTGGAATCTGAATATTGTTTTTAATATAAAATATTAATTCTTGAGGTTGCAATTTAAATGGTTTGCCGGTAATTGTGCATTTTAGTATCCCTGCCAAAGCTTCGTTTACCTCTTCCTGCGCCCGTGGATTATTCTCGCTTTTGTATTGACTAATATTTTTAGCAATATAAACGGAGCCTTCGTAGCTAGGGGAATAATCTTCGTCCTGCCACTTAGCACCAATCTTAATTGCCTCTTCTCTTGTTATCGGATGAAAGTCATTCGCAATTGTTTCATTGTACCCATAAGGGTTATGACCGATAGGAAAATATTCTCCCCATTCTCCCGTCTCTTGCATATGCTCAATGATTTTTGCAACGAGTTTTTCATATTCTTCTTTTGAATATTGTTTGTTAAAAACACAATATTCGGACTGCCTTAAACCGGCGCACCCAAAACAATCATGCGAATGGCTAGACATCAACCCAGCACAGTAATATATATCCTGGCTTTGCTCGATCATCCTGGAGAAGTAAATGTTTCTCGACTGTTCACCTACTTCGCCGCACTCAATTATATTCTCTGATTCATTTCCCCAAATATCGTAATCGATTGAATCCTTGGCGGCCACAATATTATGGCAATATCGTAAATTCTCACTAGATGTTATTAAGTAGCAATTAAATAAATTTTTTGAATTGCTGATATAATCTCCGGTCACGTTTTCGGATTTATAAATGTGAGTAAATCTTTTGGGCTGTGACCGATGAAAATCTCTCTGTTTATCAATCAGTACTTTTCTTTGCGCTAAATCAGAGTTTAAAAATTTATCTTTGAGCTCTTCAAACTCTTCTTTTGTTTTCTGCTCATTATTAATCCAGTATTGTTTATTATTTAAATTTGCACAACCGAAACATTCTTTACATCCGACACAATTATCGAGCAGAATCGAATCTCGGCAGTTTACACAGTCGGTAGAGAATTGGCAATTATAGCAATTCTCAATATTGATGCATTCGTAACAATTTTCGGATCGTTCGCAAATATAACTATCGATACAGTCCTTACTGCGATTTACCCTTAAACCATAATAACAATCTTCGGAATGCTTGGAGTTTTGCAAGAGGTAACAACTTTTTAATGCGGTTGCGTTGTTTGTAAATTCACTATTCTCTTCAAAAATAACATTTCTGCTACTAACAGGAACTTCTAAGTAGAGCTCATTAAATTGTTCAAAAAATGGCCGCGAAAAATCAAAGTCGCGGCCATATTCGAAAGGATCCCATTTATCAGAATAGTAAACATCGTTGCCGTACACTTTGTTCGAAGAATTGGGGGCATACGGAGAGACAATTTCTTTTCCCGAAAAGTCACATTTTCGGCGGTAAAGTTTTGTCACATTTCTTCCAGCCATTCTTCTCTGACGTCTGCAGGCGGGACAAAGACTAGGAGCAGGAATCTCAAAAACTTTTCCATCAAAAGTAGGAGAGAGTTTTTTATAAAACTCTAGATCTGCATCGTCTACAGTAAAATTACTTTGGCACTGCTTGCAGGTTTTGTTCTCAGCCATTGATACTCCCTATTTAACAGTACTCTGGTAACACGATTCACAATATACTTTTTCTGGTCGCTCCGGGGCGTAAGTTGTTTCGAACTCATTTGGGCACTGCCCTTGATGCTGTCCACAATCCCCCTGGCACATGCATTGACGATGCCATAAACTCATTGGATTGCGGGACTTAATTCTGTCTTCATATCTTTGATCTGGATGTCGACGCGGAATTTGCAAACTATTTTTTATGTAGAACAACAATTCTTGCGGTTGTATTTTATACGGCTTACCCGAAATCTCACATTTCAAAATACCGGCTAGAAGCGCCTGTGTTTCCGCAGATGAATTTTCATTCTTCTGCGGGTCGTATTGTGAAATTGCCTTTGGCTCATAGAAAGGCCCGTCATAGCTCAACCCAAAGTCTTCCTTTTGCCAATTCGCTCCCATAGCATTAGCTTTTTCTTCTGTGAGCGGATAATACTCATTAGCAATTGTTTCATTATAGCCATATTGGCTCATACTTATTGGAAAATATTCGCCCCATTCACCATCGGCTATCATTTTTTCAATGATTTTACCAACTTTTTCTTCATATTCTTCTTTCGTAAACTGCTTATTCAGAATGCAATATTCTTTTTGCCTTATCCCAACACAGCCGAAACAATTCTTCGAGCTGTTATAAGCACCTATCGAATAAAAAATATTTGAGCAATTCTGATAAACACTACGGCTGAAAAAGATGTTTTGAGAGTTAATCCCCACTTCAAGGCAGTTAAGAATGTTTTCAGTTTCGTTCCCCCAGAAATCGTAATCGAGTGCTTTTCTAACCTTGTCAACATTGGAACAATAATTTAGATTTTCATCTCCGTTAGCGTAGTAAGAATTACGAAGATTCTTCGAATGATATAAGTGATCACCCGTCGAATCTTCAGAATCAAGAATGTAGGCGAATTTCTTTGGACTCTCGCCAAGAGCCTTTCTAATCTCAGAAACTTTCTGATTTTTATCTTCACCAGTCAAGGCCAAAAATTCATCCCGTACTTTTTCAAATTCTTCTTTGGTTGATTGTTGGTTATTTACCCAGTACTGCTTGTTGCTCAAGTTAGAGCAACCAAAACAATTTGCACAGCCAGTGCAAGCATCCAGGAAGTAACTCTCACGAGAATTAACCGTATTAATACAATAATGACATTGATAGCATTTTTCGCAGATAGATGACTCATAACAAAATTCGCAGTCATATATCCTCAGACAATCGACACAGTCTTTATTGTTCCATAGTCCTTGTCCGTACATGCAGTTCTCGTCGTTAGTTGCGTTTTGTATGAGATAGCAATTGACCGCCCTTGTGACATTGTTTGTGTAAGGACTATTTTCATTATCAACAACAACCGCATGCATTTTAGGAACTTTGAGATTTAATTCTTGGAGTTGCTCAAAAAATGAACGACTTGGGTCATATTCTTGCCCAAAATCCATAGCGTCCCACTGGTCTGACCACCAAGCTGATGTTTCATAAACTTTAAACTTAGAATTTTCAGCATAGCCAGAAATTATATCCTTACCTGTCAAATCACATTTTCTTTTATAGATCTTTGTCATGTTTCGCCAGGCAAATCGCCTTTGGCGACGACAATCCGGACAAAGAGTCGGCGCGGGGATTGAAAATTTTTGTCCAACAAAATCTGGCGAAATCTGTTCGTAAAAAGCCAGATCGGCATCCGTAACTTCAAAATATTCTTGGCACTGCTTGCAGGTTTTATTCTCCATTTTTTCTCCCTATGTTTTCTAGACAAATCAGATAATATTTTCTATCAATCTGTTCTTTTTTGACCGCCTGCATTATTTGAACGCCTTCACTGCCGACCACAAATCCAAACTCTTTAGCAATTGGCAGAATTTCCGGTGGCTTAACAAATTTATGTCGAGCATCAGCATGTCCAATTTTGCTTTTTTGGTAAACCATGAATCTTTCAACCTCTTCGTCAGTTACACTATCTTCGTAGTAATAGTCGCCAATTACCACTTTTCCGCCTAGGGCTACTATCCTTTGCATGTTTGAAAACAAGCTTCTCAAATAATTCTCACGATCGTTTGGATCATTTATCTCATGCAGTGTGGCATTGAGAATCAGAGTATCTTGACCAGAGATGTTCGCACTATCCAAAAAATCATTTGCATCCTCACAAACCAGTCTGGCATGATTATCGCCCGCTTCCAGTCTAGCTGTCTGATCCCTTTGAAACTGGTGAAGAGCGGCCTCATCTGAATCCACCCCTGTAATTGTACAATTTTTCACATAGGGCGCCATTAATCTTTCCGCGCTCCCTGCTCCACAGCCAATATCTAAAACCGCAGAGCCATCCTTGGTTTTGTCTATTAAAACGTGCGCAAACCTTACATAACAGTCCTCAAAAAATTCGCTGAATTTTGGTGCTTCAATTGCTCCTGTTTCTTCTGGTGGTATAAACGTTTCTGCTGGCATAAAAATTTAAATTATCGACTGTTGGTAGCAACTTTCACAATAAACTTTATAGGGTCTTTCGGGGGCGTATGAAGATGATAATTTGGTTTCGCAACGTCCAGCGTGTTCATGCCCTGTCTGCTCGCAATCGCACTGCCTGTCCCAAAGATTCATCGGGTTACGTTTAGCAATCCTAGCTTTATGGCGCGCTTCGAAACAGACTGTCGGGACCGGCAGTTTTTGCTTCATGTAAAAAGCCAATTCCTGTGGAATAATTTTGTATGGTTTTCCAGTCACTTCACACTTGAGGATCCCCGCCAATAAGGCTTGGCGTTCTTGATCATTATTTATATATTCTTCTATTGAAGATTTCGGCTCATAAAACGGTCCGTCAAAATGAATCATCCTGTCATCGTCCTGCCAAGCCGCCCCCAGAGCAGCCGCCTGCTCTTTGTTGAGTGGAAAATAATCATTAGCTAGAGTTTCGTTATAGCCAAAAACGGAAATACTCATTGGGAAAAACTCCCCCCACTCTCCAGTTTTTTGCATATGCTCAATGATTTTTGCAACCATTGCTGGATATTCTTCGGCTGTATACTGTTTGTTTAAAATGCAGAATTCGCCTTTGCGTAACCCCACGCAGCCAAAACAGCTTTTACTCGACTGGACATTATCGCAGTAAAAACAATCCCTCACTGAGTTCCAGGTGTCGTTAGAGAACAAGACGTTGTAGGCGTTGTAGCCGCATGAGTTACATTCGTAAATCAGGTTTGTGGTCAGTCCGAAAGTCGAGTAATCATATGCGTCCTTGGCCTCATTTTGAACCTCAAAACAATAGGCGCAATCCTGTAGTTTTTGGCTATCAAAACAGAATTTGGCATTTTTACAGTTGTTCAAATGATCACCCTTTGAATTTTCACATTTCATAATCTTGGCGAATTTTTTGGGCGTTTTTTGTCGAATTTCTTCAAGTTTGTCAGCGTATTGCTTGTTATTTTCGCGGGTAAATTTTACCGTCGACATAAACTCTTCCCATTTTTCCTTGCCGACACTCTCGTTGTACAAATAATATTCTTTTTGGTTTAATCCCTCGCAGCCAAAGCAATATTTACAGCCGATCAGATTAGACGAGAAGTAACATTCATTGCAGTTATCCAAATCCTGTACGTAAAGACAGTTGTAGCACTTATTGAGATCGACACCCTCATAGCAAAGCTGGGATTCGTTGGTGTGAGTACAGTCAACGCAATCTTTATTATCTGTCATGCCACGCGAATAATAGCACTCTTCGTTGCGGTCTGATTCAAAGATCATATAGCAATTTTTTGATCCGCCAGCGCAGTTAGTGTATTCGCTGTTAACATCATTCATGTAATCATTGAGAACACTTTGCCGTGGAACCTTCTTGATCAACTCGCCAATCTGCTCAAAGAAGGGACGATTAAAATCAAAATCCTGTCCGTAATCGCGTGCATCCCACGAATCCCCTTGCCATTCTTTGACATAATAGACTGGAAATGCGGAGTTGGCGTTATGCTTGGAAACTAAGTCTGCACCTGTCTTGTCGCACTTTCTTTTGTACAGAGCGTATTCGTTTCGCCATGCAATACGTCTTTGCCAGCGGCAGTGTGGACACAGGGTTGGTGCGGGAATATCAAATGTCTTCTCGTCAAAAGTTGGTGACATCTTTTTATAAAATTCGAGGTCTTCATCCTCCACCACAAAGTCATTGCTACACTGCTTGCATGTTTTAGTTTCAGCCATTTTGACCTTTCGATAAATATTTATCAAAAAACACCTTGTAAGCTTGCGGATCGACAGCTTCCATAATCCGAAGCTCTTCCTTGTTCCCCTCGCGGTTTGTGAAAGTCAAAGATAAATCTCCAATTTTGAATATCCTGCCGAGTGGATTTTGATAAACGTAGACGGAATGTAGATTCTTGAGGCTATATGCCGTTTCTTTTGGAAAATGTATACCGACCTTTCGAACCAAAAGCCCATTGGCTTCATCTATATGGTAATAAATGCCTGCCCAGCGATACGCCGCATTGGCCGTTAAGTAGACAAACAGTGAGATTTTAAGAAGGTAAATAACAACCCAGACACCAAGACCAATGACAAGGACTCCGCTAAGCGAAAAATATAATGTAAAAAAAAGTGCGTCCAGCCCAATCGAGATTAGACTGATACGCGCAATCAGCGGAAGATATCCCTTATTGACCTCAACAATCGAAGAGTCAGCTATTTCGTCCTCTTTTCGCAGAAATAATAGCTTCTGCAAGCTAATTCAACCATAAAACAAGGTTTGAGTAAAGGAAAACGACGTTTAGAGAATTGGTGCAGAGAAATTTTCGTCTTTGAGTTTTTCGAGCACTTCCATTTCCTTCGATTTCTCGGCTTTCAGGTCTGATTCGGCCGAGTCCTTTGTGCGACAGAAATTTTGTCTCGAGTGGGCAATGATTTGTTCTTTGAAGTTTGTAGTCGATGGTGGTACGTCAAGAGTTCTCGCCGAAAAAGCTTCTTTGGTTTCATCGTCAATTGACAGTTTTAAGTAAATTTCGCGCACACCAAGATTGGTAATGTCGCCCGCTTTAAATCGCGGTTCAAATTCCTGTTCTAGCATATTCGCGTCTTCAGGCCCTAAGCGAAACGAGATAATTGAACCAACATTACCAAAAACCGTTTTTCTAATTACATCGGAAAGCTGGGCAACATATTGATGCGCAATCGTCAAGGATAGTTTATATTTGCGTGCTTCGGATAAAATATTGGCAAAAGTATCGGTGGCAAAGTTTTGGAACTCGTCGACGTACAGGTAGAAAGGAACGCGCTGACTTTCCGGCGTATCGGCACGCGCTAAGGCCGCCTGATAAATCTTGGTAATTAACATCGCACCAAGAAGCGAAGTGTTTTCTTCGCCGAGGATTCCTTTTGGCAGTTTTACTAAGAGAATCTTGTGATTATCCATGATGTCTGCCAATACCACTTTATTTTCAGCACCCCCGACAATGTTTCTGATAATCGTGTTTGAAACAAACTGGCCAATTTTATTCAAGACCGGCATAATTGCCTCTGAATCGAACTTTTCCGACCAGCCGGCAAACTCGTTTGTCCAGAAGTTTTTGACAACCTGGTCGTCAATTGTCTTGATGACTTCCTGACGATATTCGCGGTCGGTTAAAAGCAAAAGTATCGACATAATTGAAGCCTTTGGCGCATCAAGAAGGGCTAAGATCGTCATACGCAAAACGTGCTCTAAGCGCGGCGACCAGTTAGCGCCGAAAATCTTTTTAAAAACTTCGATTAGTCCCGTTGCTACCTGCTGGCGATAAGCAGCCGGAACTTTTTCGATCGGGTTAAAAGCGATCGGATAGGCCTCGTCGGCGGGGTTGAAGTAAATAACATCTTTGATTCTGTTTTCGGGTACAAATGGGATAATATTTTCGATCAAGTCGCCGTGCGGGTCGATAACGCAAATACCATGGCCCATCTCAATGTCGTTTTTAATCAAAAGTTCCTGCATCTTCGACTTACCAACACCAGATTTTCCAATGACATACATGTGGCGAGTCCGGTCGTGTCGCTTAATACCAAACTTATCGCGCAAATTTCGATAATTTGTCTGACCAAACGGACAAAGCTCCTCTGCAGAAGTGTTGTCGACTGTCGCCAACCCCAGTGGCGGTTCGGCCTTAGGAGCTAAAATTTTGTAGAGGTTTGGAACTGCGTCGGTGTCGGGTGGGAGATGAAAAATCGTGCTAATCTCTTCGGCAGTAAAAAACAGGCTATCTGGTGGGAAATTAAGACTTGCGAATGAATCAACCTCTGTTTCGCCAAGCGGCCGAACATGGCAGCGAAATTCATTGTATTCGCTTTCGAGTTTCTGAAAAATTTGGGCGATGGGCTCCATCTTCGCCCTAGCCATATGATAATCTTCCCCAAATAGGACAAAATCAATCGATGTTTGGAAAAGTGGCTGCTTATTTTTCTTGACCGCTAATTCATGGGCTTTATTTCGAATTTCAGCAGTAGCTTTTTTCGAAAATACCCCTGCAAAAATATTGGCGCGATCCTTGACGTTTTTAACTCCAAGCTTGACCGAACGCCCGAGCGCAAACATCATCCTGTCGTAGTCAATTGGTCTGATTTTAACCTGAAAGAAAAACGTGTCCTGAGCAGTCAAACTGTTGAATTGATTGTATATATCCGAAAGCAACGAACCGCCAATATCCTCCGAAGTAAGAAACGGGTAATGGTCGGAGTGTTTTAACTTGAGTTCCGCGCGCGCAGCACCAGTAATATCGTAAGAGTTAAAATCTCGGCTGAAAGGATCGATTTCGATGTCTGGAAAAGCGCCGTAGAGCTGGTTTTCCATGACCGAATAGTGCTGTTGGGGAATCTTAACCGTAAAAAAGATTCTCTTGTTGACCATGTTGAGAGAAAACGAGAATGGAACATTCTTAAAAATACGCGAAAGAATCCTCAAAAAATCCTCGAAGGTCTTAATCGCGAACTTCTTGTGCTGAGGCAGTTTTATTACGTATTCTTTGATGCTGTCGTCTGGGTAAACTTGTTCCATAGAAAATCAAAATTTCCTCTATTAATAAGATACACCAACGGCCAATTTCCTACAAGATAGCCGAGTTATTTTAGCGATTAATCGCCGTCGTTAAAACCGTAAGCAATATGACTACCGTCACAAAATGGCTTATTGCGACTTTTACCGCACCTACATAGCGTCATTCGGTTTCTAATTTCGTATGTTTTGCCATCAGCCGACTCGACCGGAATTCCGCCCTGTACAAAAAGGGGTCCGCTTACATTGGCCGACGGATCCTCAATTATCCCAATCGATTTTTCGAGTTTCGGCTCTATCGGTTTCCCCGTTTTTTTGTCAAACATAACTAAACGCCCAGAAGGACAATCACAAGCCTCCTGAATCGCCATCTTTTTGTTCTCAGAATTAGCAGACTGATCAGTCAACACCCAAGCACCCTTCCCTAGGTCGCAAAAACGGGCCGAAGAGCAAAGATGACGATTGTCGTGAAGCTCAATTCCGTCGCCGTCAAAAACCTCAGCGTTTTGCTCATAAGGCTCGTCTGCGTCACGCTCTGTTCCGTCAAACTGCCACCTTGTATGTGATTCGTCGCAAAACGGTTTGTCCTGAGAACGTCCGCACCGACAAAGCCTACAATTTTGACATTTTGGCAGTTTTTCACCATCGACCCATTTCTCTGGAATCCCCTCTTTATTTGGCTGGGCGATCTTTTTTTGAACCTCAACTCCACCCTCAACTTGATAGGGACCGTCTTTTGTTACTTTTATTTTTACTTTATTTTCTGTCATGACTTACCAAATTCAATTTTATCTCTTTGTTTCAATCTCAGTGAAACTAACTTGGTGGATGGGCGGCAAAAAACTCCCTGACTTGAGCTTCCCGCGAGCAAGTCGGTAGCCCCGAATTATAAAGCATTCGAATAGCCTTTTTATCAACTTCGGGAAAATCATAACCTGGGCGGGCATATGACATAATAGATTGGCTAAAAACATCAGAATGTCCCCAAAATCCCATCGCATGCGATAGTTCGTGCCTGACCAAATAGCACTGAAACGCCTCGACATTACCAGGGTCATTTGAAATAATTACCCGCGATTCCAGCCTTGAACATCCATCGTCAGCGGTTGTTGATTCGTGAAATCCGTCCACATCTTCACCGTCAATATGCAATTGCTGCACTTCGTCGTCAGGCAGGAAAAACATCCTGATGTCCGCCTCGGAATTGCTCATGGCCATTTTGGCGGTTGAACTTTGACTATTAAAATCGGAAATCAAAGAGCTAAGACAGCTTTGTTGGGTCGCCGTTGGCTGACCCTCGAAAATTCTAATGTTAATCGTCGGCTTAACCCATCTCGTTACTCCCGCTACATGGCCCTTAGTGTCCTTAGTGGTTATGTCGACGAAAAAATTGATCTGATCGTTGAGACTATTATCTGTGGTGTTATTTTGATTTTCGCCTGTCTGAGCGGGATCTGCACTGTCGGTCGATTCATTTTCATCACTGCTAACTACAGACTTCTTAGCGGTTTTGACTTGGGACTTTGTTGCTTTCGGGGATATTGTAGGAGTTGTCGATATGCGCTCAGATCGCCCAAGGGCACGAATAATAACAGAGCTTCTATATACTCCCCAGATTAAAATAAACGCTACAAACGCAGCCACAATTATCGCAACTACGATTAGCGCTTTTGAGGACTTTGGCTTTTCGTTATTCGTTAGAATCATTATCTCAGATTATCCCTAGTGCTAATTCTGACCTTTGGTGTGAGTTTGGCCGTCGTTTGTTTTGCAGGTTTCCGGATCAGTTTCCAGTGTCGGGAAAAACATGGTGCACTCGTCAAATGTTTTTATATCGTAATATTTTTCGCCCCCAGGGATTTGGCATTGGGCAGGATTACTTTTCATGACTGGGTATTTTGTGGCGCAAGAATCGAATCCTGATATTTCTTGCTCGATGCAGCTTCCCGGCCCTTTGCAGTCGGCGGTACAGACCGCCCCGTCTGTGCAGGAACTTGGAGTACAAACTCTTTTGCAGGCCGATGGGCAGTCCAGAAAATCATGTTGGCGACAATTCAATCCCGATGTTGAACCATTAACTTTTTCCTCGCAGGCTAAAATTTCATTTTCGTCCGTGATCGATAATCCAAAGACGCCTGATAGAAGATCGTCAAAGTGGCTTCGACTTACCTTATCTTGGAAGCATTCGCGCACTTCAGTTGAAAGCCCGTTAATCCTAGTGGCGCCTTCGCTTTCTTTAAACGGGTTGAAATTTATTCCAAACCGCCAATGACTCCAAAGTAAAACCAAAAATATTAGGCCTAAAACTACTAAACTCAATAAAACCCACCTAAACCATTTCCACATAATAAGATTATCTCACAGGCGGATAGCACTTTCCATCGTGAACGCAAAATGTCCCCTTATCAGAACTATATTTCGCTTTCTGTTGCTTTAGGAATTCCTCAATTCCTTTCACGCTTATTAATTTGAGGTTTTCGATCATCGACATACCATATTTTGTGCGATAGCGTTTGTCTAGATTATTGAGTCGTTGGCAGGGCAACTCTTCGCAATCACAAAAATCACCTTTTCGTTTTTTACACTTTGTAATTATGCAATTCTTACAGGAATTAAAAGTAGGGCCATTATTGCACCCAGGACATGTATTTTTTTCGCGAAGATAAGCTTTGCAAACACCGCAATTCATTCCACAGGGAGCGATCATTTCTTTATTAATCATGATCAATAAATTCTATATTCCTTACCGTTGCTCGCTATGAACTGAGAATCGGTCAAAACGACAACTTTCAGGTCGGTTGTTTTCTTACCTTCTTCAACAATTTCTTTGAATTTGTCAGTGTAATGGGCGACAACGATAAAATCGACAAGATTCAGGGCAGACAAATCTTTAAGGTTCGGGGTATTCCTATCCGCATGCTTCCAGCCCGCCGCTTCAATGGTCGGACAGGCGATATAGCTTCCGGCAGATGAGCCGATATAGACCGTTCCGGCCTTAACCATTTCGCGCGCAACTCTGTCGAAACCGCTTTTCTTTGCTTCGTCCAATAAGTAGAAAGTATTCCCTCCGGCAACAAACAAAATATCAAAATCCGCGAGCGTTTTTCGCGTTTCGTCTTCAGTTTTGTTTTTAAGGTCAAAATCCTCAATTTTAAATCCCAAATCAACCAGCATTTTCCGGTCCGCATCCATCCACGGCTTATCGTCCCACGGATCGCCAGCTGTGGGAATAAATGCCAGTTTTAATTCTCTGGGCTCTTTTGGCAACATCTTTGCAACCCTGCCCATAACTTCCGATGCTTGTGAGGTTAAAAATATGTTCATTATTTTACCTTGTCTAGACACAATACTAATTTTGGTATTTCTCCAAAATCATCCGTTTGAACATCCGCTCCTCCGATCTTATTTTTTGAATAAACAACACATTTCATCCCCGCGGCGTGAGCAGCAATCACATCGCTTGGCGCATCACCAATATAAATACATTCATCTGGCTCTACATGTATTTTCTTGGCCGCGACAAGGAGGGGCTCAGGGTGTGGCTTGTGATTCTTGGTATCCTCATAGGCAACTGTCGTGCTAAACAAGTTTTTTAGCGCAGCCATTCGCGGTGGTTTAAAAACACCTTCCTTGACTCTGCTTGTTGCAATTGCTAAAAGATAATTTTCACTAAGTTTTTTAACAACCTCATCTAAATCCTTTGGGAAAGATAACAGCGCTCCGTTATGTACAACTTGCCTGCTCTTCCAAAAATTCAATATCCTTTGCAACTCTTCGTCGGAAATATTTACAACATGATCCTTGATTACATCTACCATGCCCCTATAGAAACCATCCTTCAAATACTGCTCTCTCGTTAAGGCAGAATACCCCGCCTTAATAAACAAGCGTTGGAAAAAATCCAAATTTGCTTCAAATGAGTCGAGTAAGACTCCATCCACATCAAAAATTACGGCTTTAATCATTGTTTGGTTTTGAATAATGAACAAAAAGAAAATAAATCGCGATTGCAAAGAAAAGATGTTCCAGGTTGCGGCCACTAAAAATTTTTGTTGGGTCACAAACTAATTTATTCATATCGATTATCCAAAAAACAAAGCCGAGGGCAAATGAAGCCAAGCCAAAATACCAATATTTTCTCGATTGCGCCTGTTTTACTAAAAATTCGCTGATAATTACAGAAAGAACAAGCGCCCCAAAGAAGACATGCGGTGACAAACCGCCAAAGATCAGAAAAATGACAGCGCCCAAAACAATAATCACCCAGCGGTAGATACTCGCTATCCCTAACTTCATGCGCTTTAAATTCAAGAACAATAAAAGCGTGACGAAAACAAACATCCCCGTAAAATCAAAAACTTGAAACAGGAAACTAGCCGTTGCATCATACATTGACGAGAGCAGCCAAATTGCAATTGTCGTCCAACCAAAGGCGCGTGACAATAAACTTTTTTTGCCAAACACCAAAATAATTATTCCTACAATCAGAAAAACTATATTTCCGCCCGTATCAAACGGCCGCTTAACATATTCGCCTACCGCTTGCTCACAGTAGCTAATCGTGGCAGATTGTCGATAAAGACCTTGAATATATTCGATCATCTCGATTCTATTTATTTCACAATATACAAAACAACAAGTGCAATGATAAAGAACAAGAATAACCACAATCCTGAATCAATCAGCATCCAGACCGCATCTTTCTTCTTGCCGTCAATATAAAGGAATATTGGCTTTCCAATTACCAATCCCCCGACAACTAATACGGAAAGTGTGAAGAGAAGCAGAACCACAACGGGCGTGACCGCATTATCTTCCTTGCCAAACCAAATTTCGGCATGCGCCATAAATTGGGCTACCGCGACAATATAGACAGCCGCCAGAAACGAATGAACGAAACTTAGCTTAAGATACTTTGCCATTTTGTCCTCCGCTAAAAATTTGTTTTTTTCTAAGATTAACAATCTCTTTAATCAAATTTATTGGGATTGGCTCGTCAAGCAGGAAGTGCATCGTGCCGACACCGGTTTGGTACTTTTTAATTTCCTCTAAAAGTTTACCCTCGGCTTTTGGCACCGGATAAACGCCAATGTGATCTTTAAACGCGGCGTAATATATCAGTGGTTTACCGCTTAGCTTGAAAGATGCCACGCCATAACCCATCGTCTCCTGCGCCTCCGGCGCCGTTTTCTTAATCAAAGTTCTAATCTGCGTCAGGATCTTCTGCACCTCTGGCACAAACGAATCGATATATTCATCTACACCCTTAAACATTCTTTTTGACTTTTAACTTTTGCCTTTTAACTTCTTCAATATACTCCCGTTTTACGGCAGTTTTCAAGATATTTTTGAACCCAAGCCAATCCACATTGAGCTCTACAATCCACAACCACCCCGACAATAACTATTCTGCCGTAAACTGGGGCACAGATTTAATTTACTTTTTTCCAGTTTCAATTTTTCGCATCGTCTCGCGATAGGCAATGCGTGGCAATGAGGACTGATTAGTTTTTAGGTACTTAAAAACTTCCGCCCCGTTTTTGACCGAGAGCGAACGCAAGAGCCACGAAACAGCTTTTGTAATTAAAGCTCCATTTTCGCCTTTTAGTTTTTCAATAGTCTCAAAGGCAAGGGTTCTTAATTTTGCGTCTCGCGATTCACGTGTCGGCTTGCATTGTAAAACCAAACTCGCCCGCCTGATTTGAATATTTTTGCTTTGTGAAAATCTATTTATAAATTTTTCCCAATCGTCAAACATCGCCAAAACTTCTTCTTCACTATAAAGCGACTGGCAGATACTATCGCATTCCGCCCAGCCGGTAGTTTTGGCAAGCCACTTTTCCAACCGCCCAAAAGTTACCGCTTCGCGGGCTTTTTTTGATTTTGACATTAATTTTCCGGCAAAATTCACATATTCGAAAGTGTCCGACAAAATCAGATCGTCCAAAAATTTTGCTACCTCCACAGAAGACAAAACGTTAATCTGTTTAGATGCTTCGCGCAAAATCTTGTCGCGCTCGGGCGACTTAACATTTAGAAACTTTCGCTTCGTCCCGAGATAGCGCACCACAAAATCACAATCCTTGGGTGAACAATCTCGCGCCGCTTCCTTGAGGTCTCGTTTTATTTGATCGGCCCTGATTTCCATATCCTGAATCTATCAAAAATTGGAAACACATAACAGCCGAAGGGTTACATGTTAGCGATTTTTACGATCCTTTCTAACTGGGCTGAGGTTCCTTCTCGGCTTTATAATCCAAGTAGTTACAACAGTGGCGACGATGAGTATGGCGGACACAAGATACCAAATCCACTCGCAGCTTTTATCCCCAACTTCGAGATCCACAAAAACTTTTTTTTGTGTTCCAGAAACAGTGATCTCTTTTTCAAAAATATTCCCGTTGCTATAGATTTTTATTTTATGAACACCAGCTTCGACATTTGGAAAATTAATTTTTCCGTGAACATCGGTTACTCCCTCACGAACATTTGAATAAATCTCGACCTTAATTCCGGCGAGTGGCTTATTATCTTGGGTTGCCTTAATAGTCAAGTCATACAAATCTTCAACGGGCCCATACTCAACGGGGGCCTTAGGCAAAGCGAAAGTAGCAATATTAGTTGCTGATATGGCGGTGATTGGCGCTGCTGATATGATTGCGGTTGGCACTATAGTAGCTGAAGCCAAAACACTTGGCACTGCCACTGGAGTTACGCTGGGTAATATACTCTGGGCTGGTGTGGCACTGGCTGTATTTGTGCTTGCCACAGTCACAGTTGGAGCCTGATCGAAGTAAATCGTTACCGTTGAATTGTCCGAAGTTAAAATTACTTCGGGCGGGATGTTATTCGAAACGTCTTGGAAATTAACCGCAAAACTAACCAACCCTTCCTGATCCGTACCCCCTATCGTAAAAACCGCAGTCCAGATATTGCCTGTTGTGTTTGTAATTATTGGCGCGTTTGAAAGATTGTTTCCCCCGACACTAAAAGTTACTGCCGGAGTTGCTATCGGTTCGTCTGCCTCAATCAAAAGGATTATCGTATCTCCGGTCGTGGCCAAAGAATTATTAGAATTATTGGACGAAATATTTACATTAATCAAGGTCGGAGCGGTAACATCACCAACGGTAAAATTCCAAATCGCAGCACTTGTTAAGCCAGCGTAAAGATTTCCCGCCACATCCGAGAATGAGCCCGAATCAATTAAAATATAATACGATGTTTTGTCTGAAAAATCTGCGGATGGGTTAACCGTAACAATGCTTCCACCTCCGCTCAAGACAACTTGCGGGCCGGTCAACAGAATTGTTTCAACCGTGCTGTTATCTGAAGATTTTTTAATTACCAAGTTTTTGCCACTCATCACAGAAATATCTTCATTCAACGTCAAAATTAGATTTGCATCGGTGGCGTTTTTATCTGAATTGTCCGCAGGAGAATAATTCTCTACGCTCGGATTAATGTTGTCGACTGTTACCACGGTGTTATCGGTTGTGTCAAAATATTCCTGATTAAGGTTTGCGGCCAAAATTTCAAACGAGACCTCTCCGGATTGACCCTCCGGACTGACGAGATAGCTTGCCGTCCAGTGGATATTATCAGCAGAGGTTAAGATGACATTATTTATTGGAACATTACCATTTGCGTACAATCCAACCGTTGGAGTTAAGATTGCGCCTGAAGCCGTAAAGGAGAGGGTAACAGTATCGCCGGCTTTGGCAAATGAGGAGTTGGCATTATTTGAGGCTATCGAAACCGAAGATAACGTTCTAATAGCAGCAGAGTTGTTTATCGTAAATGTGCCTGGAAGGCTGAAGTCTGTGCAAAGCGGTGTATCCGGGGGATCGTTAGTTGGAACTCCCTGGTCACAAACTGTGCCTTTGAGCCTATAGCTGCCATTTGGTATCTCGTGGCCTTCGATCGCTGATTGTAAATTATAAGTTGTCAAAGCACTATCGGTCAGCAGAGCATCTCCGACTTGGACGTTATTTTCGTCCATGAGAAATAGATCGTAATTCAATGTATCATTGTTTGGATCAGAGGCAGGGTCCCAAGCGACAGCGATGTCCCCTGCGTAGGTTCCACCGACCGAAGGCGAGGTGAAGGAAGTTGTATTTGGAGCGAGGTTTGGCAAATCGTTATAATACAAGTTGGTCGTTTTGCTCCCGGTCTCACCATCATATGTCGCGGTCGTAACAAGTTTGACTCCGTCGCGCACACCTCCAGGCGAAGATCTTCTGGCCATGTGCACATGTGCATCTGGACATCCCGACTGTGCTGTTGTAGTCCAGCCGGCCTGACTTCCGGAATACCAACGACTATTATTGTTGCACAGTGACGATGGTTGGTACCTTAAGTCAAAGCCGCGACTGTCATTCGGGGACTGGGAATATAACAAGACCCAGAAGTCTCCCGATATATCAAGATTCTTTGTCCCGAATGTACCATCGCTATTTGCCGAAAGCGCTACCAAATGATGCGAGGAGTTTGCCGTATGGGTGTGGTTAAAGTTTGCTGTTCGATTGATCGTACCGGCTAGCTCAACCTCCGGTGCATTGCGCCAATCGGATTGAAAGAAATCTAAATCGTGACCTTTTTCAACCAGATATACCTCAAGATCAGCAGAATTTACAGCCGAACGCCGATAGGCATTTACTTCAATCCAAAAAGTCATGTTTTGTTGCGAAGTAAAATTATTAGCGTAATGCAAGAGCTGATAATTATTTCGCCTTACAACCATATTCTGCGGAGCATTGTTCCACGTAACAGAGGATGGGGCGAAGAGAATTTCGGGATAAATGCTATCTGGATAGACAGCAGTGCTGCGCCACTTCGAGGTCCCCGAATCGTAGGACATTGTCTTCGTGACCGTGTCTGAGACCGGGGTCCCATCAGCTCGATAATTCCAGTAGTTACCTCCATCTCCATTGATTCCCGAAAGATTCACTGTGGCGGCTTGATCGACAGGCAAATTGGTAATATCAGCCGTAACTTGATATTGGCCAAACCTCGATATATCAAGGGCTGGGTCCAAAGCTACATTTGAAAATGAGGGTGGATCAGATGCCAGAATTTTTACCGCGAATATGCCAAAACAAACTAGGACCACCGCGCACGCAATTAAAATGGATTTTTTACACCGTAGTCCTAAAAACCTGACGAGCCCCGCCCCCTCTTTTATTTTCATTAAATTAATCTTATCAAGTTAAGGGATGGGAAGCTACCTATTGCAAAACTTTTTCCATTCTATTTTTTTAAACTCAAAATTGCATCCATTACAATTTGCGCGCCAAGTGTTAGTCCTGTGACTTTGATTGATTCTCTTTTTGAATGACAGCTCTCTCCGCACGAACCGGTGGTTATTGCCACAATTCCGTGGGAGTTAAAATTATTTGCATCCGTTGCGCCGCCAGTTGGCTTTATTTCTGGGGTGATTCCATTTTTTTGAATGGCCCATGCAACAGATTTTACCAAAGGATCATTTTCGCTAACTATATAGGCTCTCGTTCTTTGAATTGCCTTAATAGCAACTTTACCGCCAAACTTTTTAGCCGCTTTGTTGAATTCCCCGACCAACTCTTTGCAGTATCTATCAAACGTTTTAAGATTTCGACTTCTTATCTCGGCCAGAAGCGTTGCACGCTCCGGAACAATGTTAATTGCGATGCCCGCATTAATTTGTCCAAGATTCGAAGTTGTCTCATCGTCGATTCGCCCCCACTTTAAATTTTTGATTGCTTCAACGGCAATTTCAACTACATTAATTCCTTGCTCTGGATGGATTCCAGAATGGGCAGCCTTCCCAATAATTTCAATATCGAAGTGCATAATCGAAGGCTCGCCAATCAAAATATCCTCTGGTCCTGCGTCGAGATTAATCGCTCTTTTCGACTTCAATAAGCTGAAATCCAGCGCCGTCGATCCAATAAGTCCTAGCTCTTCCTGAACAGTAAAAACAATCTCTAAATCAATCGATTTTCCGTTTTCTTTAAGGGTATGTAAAATCTCCAAAATTGAAGCTACGCCACTTTTGTCATCAGCGCCGAGAATCGTGTCACCATTTGTTTTTATTTCGCCATCTTTAGTAACGATCGGCTTAATGCCCTTTCCGGGTTTAACCGTGTCAACATGGGCGCAGAGTGCCATCAAGGGCTCAGGCCCGTTTGAAGCGATCAGATTGCCAATTTTATCTTGAATAACCTTAAAACCAAGTGATGCAAGCTCTTTTTTTAAATATTCTGTGATTTTTTTCTCATCGCCTGACTCGCTATCAATCTGAACTAGCTTAATAAATGAATTGACAAGCCTTTCTTGATTAACATCCATCGAAAATCCTTTCTTTTTTACGCAAATATAACGTAACAAATCCAGTTAGTTATTTAAAGTCTTGTCGGTAACAAAAACTCTAATTACCCCCTGAAACTTGACATGCTGGCGCTTTCATCTACAATGGGTACCAGCCTATCATGAACATGGATTTACAAGAGCCTCCCTCGTCGGACCCCAATAAACGCAACAAAGACAAAGGGATGGCTCCAAAAACAGGTTTCAACTTTATGCCCGCAATCAGCGGGTTTGCCGGTTTTGGACGACATTTTATACTTTTCTTGAGAAACACAGAGCCTCTTGTAGAAAAAAAAGTACAATTTCTTAAAAAATTCTATTCTAACTTTGTAAGAAATAATGGCATTACTAAGTCCGTCGCCTACCAGCTAGGGTTGTTGTTGTTGTTTGCCGTGATTGCTGGGGTTTCAGAGGCGCAGGCCAAAGCCCAGAACTACTCTGATGAAATCAGATATACCAAGGCTGCTGATCCGATAGAAACCGGACAATTTGTTCGCTATTTATCGCCCTATACGCCAATGGAGTTTTATATCGATCCCGACAAAGTCGCATTAGCCCAGATGGAAAAAACCGATTCGTATACTCTGGCTCAGCAACTATCGGTTAACTCAGGCGATAATATTGAACAACCACAACGTCAAGCACCGACCTACACACTAGCTGGCGGGGAAACGATCACGCAGGTAGCACAAAAGTTTGATTTACATGTAGGCACTTTGCTCGACGCCAATAATATTCAGCCGGCAGATTTAAAGAAAGTAAGCCCTGGCACAGTTTTAGATATTCCCTCCTCCGACAGTAATACAACAGATGACTGGTTAGTTGCAATTAATAAAATAGAAGAAGAAGAAAGACAAGCGGCTGCGGCCGCAGCCGCCAAGAAAGCAGAGGAAAAGAAGAAGGCTCAAGTCGCAACTGCCGCCAGAACAAACACAACGATTTTTGCTGGTTACAGTACGCGCGCCGGAGGATCAAGTAGTATTTCAGTCGAAGTCATCGGCTACTCCAACCAGCAATGCTTGCCGTGGGCTCGCGAGCAGACCGGGGCTAATATCCAAGGCTATGCCGGGAACGTCGCCACAACCCAATCCGATCCAACCGTTGGAGCAGTCGCGTTTGATAGATTCTACGGACATGCTTCGGTGGTTGTTGGTGTCGGCGATGATTACATTGTCGTGCATGAGGCCAACTGGATTCCCGGACGCATTACAGAAAGAAAAGTCTCCAAATCCGCCATCCGCGGATATGTGTACTAAAGAACTCGCGTCAGCCTTGCCAAAAGGTTCTAGAAATGATGAGATAAATAGTATGAAACAAACAGTTTTTGGTACTGATGGTATTCGAGGCGTAGCCAATAGTTTTCCGATGACACCAGAGATGGCGTTGCAGGTTGGAAAAGCTCTTGTCATTTCAATCAACCACTCGCGCCACCCAAAGAGGATTTTGATTGGTAAGGACACAAGGATCAGTGGGTACATTTTTGAAACCGCTCTAACCAGCGGAATTTGTGCGATGGGCGCAGAAGTGCTCTTGACAGGACCCTTGCCCACGCCCGCTGTGGCCCACCTGACCAAATCAATGAATGTTGATGCCGGCATTATGATTTCGGCTTCACATAATGACGCCGAGGATAATGGAATTAAATTTTTCCACGCCGATGGATATAAATTTGATGAGAAACTGGAGCAAGAAATTGAACAACATTTATTTACTGAAATTGACGGGGTGGACTCAAAACATCTTGGCAAAGCCATGCGCGTAAAAGCTCCAGATAGCCGCTACATCGAATACGCTAAGCAAACCGTCAATAACATTTCACTAAAAGGCGTAAAAGTTGTTCTGGACTGCGCCAACGGTGCAGCTTACAAAATTGGACCCCAAGTTTTATGCGAGCTTGGCGCACAAGTTATTCCAATGAACGTTGAGCCAGACGGTCTAAACATCAATCGTAACGCTGGCGTTTTTTATCCGCAGGAAGTTTCAAAACAGGTCTTGAAACACAAAGCAGACCTTGGGATTATTGTAGACGGAGACGCCGACCGACTAGTCATGATTGATGAAAAAGGAAATATTATTGACGGCAACGCATCGCTTGCAATAATCGCTATCTACAAAAAAAAGCTTGGGCTGTTAAAAGATAACACCGTCGTAACGACTGTCATGGCAAACATGGGTTTTCATGAACTTATGGCCAAAAACAATATTGAGGTTATTTCTACTCCAGTTGGCGATAAGTTTGTTTCTCAAGCCTTACGCGAAAACTCTTACAGTCTTGGCGGAGAGTCTTCCGGCCATATTATGCTCGCTGATTTATCTACCTCGGCTGATGGTTTGGTCTCAGCACTAAAAGTTATCCAAGCTATGAAAAAAGATGGCAAAAGCCTAAGCGCCTTAAATCAATATCGAGCATACCCACAAGTTTTATTAAATTTTCCAGTCAAATCCAAGCAACCAATTGACAAAATGGAGCAAACTCAAAAGGCTATAAAAAAAGCCGAAGAAAAGCTTGATGGCAACGGGCGGATTCTTGTCAGATATTCAGGGACCGAAAATATTGCCCGCGTGATGGTTGAAGGCAAAAGTGCCTCAGACGTAAAAACTATCGCCAACGGCGTTGCTGATATTTTAAAAGAGGAAATCGAAAATGCAAAGAATTGACGATCAACTGATTGAAAGTTTAAGGCAAAAAGGCTGTAGTGGGACGCTAGACCAAATTGAAATCGCAGATGGCGTTGATACAGATAGCTTGCAAATTGAAAAATGCGAATTTTACGGCGTTAATAAATTTTACGGCACTGGCAAATATTTGAAATCTGTTTTTAAAGACTCAAGTCTATTCGGACATAACTACGTTTGTTGTAGCGCAATCCTGTGCTCAAAAATCGGCCAATTCACGATAGTAAAAAATAACTCCGTAGTTAAAAACAGCGCAACTTCTGCTCTCAAAACTAAACAGGGATTAGTCTATCCAGTTTTAATTAATAATTCACAAATTGTCGACGACGTCGTTTTGGGTGGAACTGATTTTAACCAAACTAAATCGCGTGGCGGAAGTATCTTTGCTTTTGCCCATATCGGTAGCGGAGAGTTTGTGCGCAGCACGATTATAGGCACGCCACCGACAGACAGAAACGACAATACCTTGGTCGAAGTCGGACACTTTGGTTATTACGGCGATTTAACGGCCTTAAGTCTAGCCATCAAAGATCAAAGTGGAGAATTTATTCTGCCTGATAACGAAAAATTTTTTGACGTTTTAGGCAAGGCGCTGGCTCAAGTTTATTTTGACACCGAAAATGATAGCGAATTTTCAATTGTTCGGGGACGATCAAATTTTGGAGCCGGAACGACAGTCTCCAACTACGATCCGATCAAAGGCACGAAGGCCGGTGCATTTTTTCTTTTAGCTTCATGCGGTGCCAGCGTTTCTATTCCGCCGTATCTAACCGTTTTACCTGGTTCGCTGATTGCGTCTGGATCGGTTGATTTAACGCGCGAGCACAATATCATCAAACCTAATTCTCTTGCCATCGGCGCTCGCGAAAGAACAGTCATCTTTGAAGGATATTTGGATGACGAGCAAAGAAAAATAATGAATGACCGCACCGAACATGAAATGCAATATTTACTGCAAAGCTTAAAACTTAGGGAATCCATAGCTAAATTTTTAGCAACCGCAAAAAATGAATTTGACGCCGTTGCGCTAAAAGACGCACTGATGCTTAATCAAAACGCTGCCAAAAAACTTGCTCAAAAAACAGTTCCTCAATATTTTGAATTTCTAGAACAGTCAATCACAGCTTTAGGCGAAAAGACCGAAACATCCCCCGAAAAGGCATCAAAATATAATCAAAAACTTGAGAGACAAAAGCAAGTGATGGAAAATTCGCAAACTGTTTTGACAAAAGCCAATGAAACAATGGAGAAAATTGAAGAACTGTCAAATCAAATATCCAATGGAATATTCCAAGAAACCGAAACCCAAAAATACAAAATTGTCTTAACTAAAGGTCAGCAAACTCAGCTATCAAATTCGATCATTAATATTGACGATTTATGATGAATCAAAAAAAAGAGCTAGCTCTAAAAATTTGCGGTCCGGCAGGCAGTGGCGTTATGCAACTTGGCGAAGTTTTGTCGCTTGCGTTAAATAAGGCTGGATTTTACACACTCGCCTATCCTGAGTATCCGTCGGTAATTCGTGGTGGCGACAATAATATTCAAATAGTTATTTCACCAAATGCAAATTTATCGCCACGAAAAGAAATTGACATATTGTTTGCTTTGGACGAAACGCTTCTTGATGCTCACCGCGACGAGGTCAAAAAGGACGGATTTATTTTTGACGGACAAACTTTGGGTCTTGACGAACTAGGCGCAGTAAAAGAAAATCCGATCGTCAAAAATACAGTTGCCGCGGGATTCATTTGGAAAACACTCTCTCAAGACCTAGATATTCTGCTTGCGGCTATAAAAGAGTCGATGGACGAAAAATATGTTGACTTGAATTTGAAGGCTGCGCAAAGCGGATATAATCTGGAAAGCGCAAAACGGCTGGACTTAACATCCACGAAGCAAAATATATTTGGCGCTACAGCAAATGAAGTCTTTGCAAAAGCAATCGTAAAAGCAAACTGTAAGTACGCTTCGATTTACCCGATAACGCCGATTAACAGTCTATTAAATTTTTTGTCACAAACCGAAATTAAGATGGTTACACCAGAAGATGAAATTTTTGCTGTGCTAAGTACGATCGGGGCTTCCTACGCAGGTGTAAGATCGGTAACCGCAACCAGCGGCGCCGGATTTAGTCTAATGAGCGAAGCGGTTGGTTTTAGCTCAATGGCCGAAATTCCGCTTGTTGTAATTTTGGGACAAAGATCTGGTCCATCATCCGGCATGCCGACTTACACTGGGCAAACAGATCTGAATTTCGCAATTAATCCTGGACACGGGGAATTCGAAAAAATAGTCCTAGCCCCGGGCGATTTAAAAGAAGCGATGAGTCTTAGCCAAGAAGCTTTTAATATGGCTGATAAATATCAGGTTCCGGTGATTGTTTTGACTGATAAATATTTAAGCGAGAGCCGATTCTCGACCAGCGAAAATTTAGACAAAATTAATATTGAAATTGACCGCGGTAGAAAATATGAAAATGACTCTGACTACAGACGTTATAAATTGACAAAAGACGGTATCTCGCCAAGAGCTTTTCCTGGCGAAACTACATTTGCTACTAATTCATACGAACATGACGAAGCTGGTTTTGCTGTTGACGATATAAAGACGCGAAACTTAATGCTTGAAAAAAGAAATCGAAAACTACAAAAATTAAGCGGAGGCTTTGAAGTTTTTGGCAACAAAGGTTCCGATACTATTCTGGTTGGATGGGGTTCTACAAAAAATAATATTTTAGAATACTTAAAAGACAACAACAAGATAAAATATATTCACGTTTGGCAACCATGGCCTTTTTCTGATGACCTAAAAAATGAATTATTAAAAGCCAAGAAAACCATCGTTATCGAAAATAATTCGTCGGGACAGATGGCCAATTTAATAGAATGCAACATCGGTCTCAAAACCGAAAAGATTCTCAAAGATGACGGGCGGCCATTTTTCAAAGAGGAGCTTGCAAAATTAATTGACGAAAAGCTATGACAAATATTCTTGATACAGGTAAAACCCCAACTTGGTGCCCCGGATGCGGAGCCTTTAGCGTCAGTGCCGCATTAAAAAAATCAATTACCCAGCTCAATCTTGAACCCAAAGATGTTGTGATCTGCTACGACATAGGCTGTAGCGGAAACATGTCAAATATCTTGAACGTCTGCGCTGTTGAAACGCTGCATGGTCGCTCAGTGCCCGTGGCGGTCGGCATCAAGTCTGTAAGAGCGGATCTGGCTGTCATTGCTCAAGCTGGTGATGGTGGAATGCTTAGCGAGGGCTTAAATCATTTCGTTCACGCAATACAGAGGGACGACAATATTACTCTTATTTTAAATAACAATTACGTCTTTGGTCTAACTGCTGGCCAAAAATCATCCGCAACACCAAAAGGCGTTAAGGCCCGCGCCCAACAAGATACGAATAAAGTAGAGCCGATTAGTGCTGTTAATATTGCTGTTGCAACAGGATGTAGATTTATTGCCAGAATCCCCTCTGACAACATCAAGCTACTACAGGAAACGATAGAACGAGCAATCCAATTTAACGGCTTTGCCTTAATCGAAATTATCCAACCGTGCAAAATATGGGCAAAAACTTTCCCCCAGACAGAATTTGTCTATTTAGATGAGCCCATGCAAAACGCTACGGAGCTGCTCGATAAAGAAAATCTTGCGGGTCTACTCTATCTCAAGAATTAGCTCTGTTGACTTGAAAAATTGGGATTTTCAGGTAAAATTTTGAAGTAATATTCCGGAGTAGCTCTCCGCCAGCTGGCGGAGGCAGAGCGTATAATAAAATTATGTATACTGTTTACGCTATTTACAACAGTCGGCAAGATAAATATTACATCGGTCAGACTAAAGATTTGGCACAAAGGATTCAACTTCATAATTCACGTTCTTTTAAAAAATGTTATACATCTAGGTTTGATGGCAAATGGGAGCTGATTTATTACGAAAAAGTTCCGACTTGCCAAGAAGCTTTGAAGCGTGAAAAGCAGCTAAAAAGTTACCGTGGTAGAGAGTTCGTTAAAAAATATATTCCGGAGTAGCTCAATGGCAGAGCGGGACCCTGTTAAGGTCATGGTTGTCGGTTCGAATCCGACCTCCGGAGCCAAATAAATAGACCTGTTAATCGAGGTCTATTTTTGTTAAATTGAGAATATGAAAATAGTAATCGTCGATGAAAACGATCAACTTTTAGGGTCTAAAGAAAGAAACAGCCTGAAAAACACAGACATCTATCGCGTCTCGGGTCTTTGGCTGACCAATCCAGAAGGAGAGATCTTGCTGGCACAGAGAAGCTTTAGCAAGAAACATGATCCTGGTAAATGGGGCCCGGCTGCGGCTGGTACGATTGAAGAAGGCGAAACTTATAAAGATAATATAATTAAGGAAGCTGAAGAAGAGCTTGGTCTAAAAAATCTGAGTTTTACAGAAGGCCCTAAACTGAGGATGAGCACAGATCATCAATATTTTGTTCAGTGGTTTACGTCTGTAATTGATAAAAGAACCCAGGATATTAAGATTCAACAAAAAGAGGTCGAATCTGTGAGATGGATGACCAAAGAGCAACTGATTCGCGACTTCAATTTGAACCCCGAACTGTATCTAAAAGGCGCCCCCCACTGGATTAAAATATTCTGCAGATAAAAGAGGTTCGACGTTTAGCGCCACAAAACAGGAGCTTTATGGATACATCGGCAATCGCAGTTGTCATTATTAAGAACAAACAAGGCAATTTTTTCGTTCATCGACGTGCAAAGAATAAAATAACATTCCCAAATCTTTATGGTTTGGGGATTGGTGGACATATAAGAACGGAAGAGAATCACGAAGAAGCAGCTAGAAGGGAGCTAAAGGAAGAAGCTGGCTTGGAGACACCTATCAATTATCTTTTTTCAATAAAATACCAACCAACTGCCGGGCCCGCATATTATATTTACATCTACGAGACCATAGCTGATCAAAAGGTTCCGACCCATACCAAAGAATGGCAATGGTCGGGCTGGATTAATAACGTTAAACTGGATAAACTTCAGGACAAAAACGAATTATGTCCTGATACTGCAATTTTTTATCAAAAATACAAATCGCTAGAACATTCATAAAGACATTAACCTGCTTTTAGGCGTTTGGTATAATTTAATCATGAATATATTATTTAGTTTTCTTTTAACGCTTTTTATATTTTTTGTAATTTCGGTTATTGTCTACGGTATTTTCGTCAAACTTTTTAATATCAAAGAGCCAAATAAGAAGTTAAACTTCTTTGTCGGTGTGTTAATTGAAAAAATTGGCACAACCCTCGGTTTTGTAGCTTTATTTTATATTGCAAGAGATTTTTTCATCGGTTATTGGCTTGTATTTGCCTTGGCTTGGTTTGCTATGTTTGCAATAACAGAAATAGGACAGGTTTATATGACTGGCTCGTCAAAAAAAGAGGCAGTCGCTGGTATTATCTCAGAAGCAATTTACTTCCCACTTGCAGCATTTGTACTATCACTACTATTGCGTTAGACATTAAAAATATAGATTTGAAACAAACGATTATAATAGTTGGTCGTTTTTTTAATTTAGGCGCACTCGAATTTAATAGATAATTGTTATATTATCTGAGTATGAAAATAGATCATATAACTTATTTCGGCGGGGACATTGAAGAAACAAAAGAATTTTATGGCAATATCTTAGGTCTTGAAGTCCAAAAAAATGACGGGAAGCTCTGGGTCAAGGTTGGAGATGAATACATTATTCATCTTTCCTCAAGTCCAGAAGCAAAGACGGGTGGAAAATGTCATTTTGCCATAACCGAGGACTCTGTGCTTGATAGGGCTAAACGGATTAAAGAAAGGGGCGTGGAAGTATTTGATCTCGTTGATGGTCAGAAAATAACCCTTGAGCGGATCGATCCTGAGATAAAACAGTTTTTCGTCAGGGATCCAGCCGGAAACTTGATCGAATTCATTTGCTAAGCTTTGTTCTCCTACAGTTCTCCTTACCACTGACGGCGGTTTTGCTGATATAATAAAGAACAATGGACCAAACTTTTTTAATTGAATTTGGAATAATTTTAGTCGTTGCCGCAGGTCTTGGAATAGTCGCGAAGCTATTAAAACAACCACTTATTTTGGCCTATTTGGTTGCGGGAGTGCTAATCGGCCCGTTTGCCTTGGGTCTAGTTAAAAACCTAAGCGTCATCGAGAGCTTCGCCTCGATTGGCACAGTATTTCTTCTTTTTTTGATTGGACTAGAACTTAACCCGCGCAAACTTCTGGAGTTTGGCGGCTCCGCTTTAACAGTCGCGGGAGTGCAAATTCTGCTATCTGGTTTTATTTATTTTTTGGCTATTAACATCTTTGGCATACACGGTGCAGGCTCGTTCTACTTGGCCGCTGCTTTTACGTTCTCCTCAACGGCAATCATTGTTACCCTGCTTTCAAAGAGAAACGACTTGGATAGCCTGCACGGCAAAGTTCTAATTGGGGTGCTCTTGATCCAAGATTTCGTCGCCATTATCTTACTTTCAATTTTCTCGGGATTAAATTCATCATTGACTAGTCTTAATGGCGGGCAAATATTTTTGCAGATTGGAGCAAAGGCCCTCATTCTCTTTGCACTCACATATCTTGTTGGTCAATTTGTTTTGCCCTTGGTATTTCACCGAATCGCAAAAAGCCAAGAGGTTTTATTTATCTGTTCCTTGGCGTGGTGTTTCATGCTTGCCATCCTCTCGCTGGCCCTTGGATTTTCAGCCGAAATCGGTGCTTTTTTGGCCGGCATCTCACTGGCACAACTCCCCTATAGCTCCCACGTTGCTTCACGCACTCGCCCGCTTCGCGATTTTTTTATTATGATTTTCTTTATTTATCTTGGCACAAGATTGATTTTCACTGACGTCGTGAAAGTAATCTACCCTGCTATCGCATTAAGCATTTTGATATTGGTCATAAACCCGCTAATCGTGACTGTCACTATGCTGCTATGCGGATACCGCAAAAGAACTGCGTTTTTGGCAGGGATTACCCTTACTCAAGTTAGTGAATTTTCGTTTATTGTCGTAGTTCTTGGAGTAAAACTCGGGATATTACCTAAGGAAGCATCGACTCTAACCTCTTTAGTAGCAATTATGACTGTTTTTGTTTCAACCTATTTAATTTCTGACTCAAACAGAATCTATCAATTCGTTCGACCACTCCTTTCATCCCTGGATTTTGGCAAGTCAAAAAACTTCCTTTATCACATGAATGAACCACCCAAGGATCATGTCATCCTGGTCGGATGCCACCGAATTGGCCAAGGAGTCCTTGAAACACTGCAAGAAAACAATACACCGGTTGTCGTTATTGAGTTTGACCCCAAGAAGGTCAAAGAATTAACTGATGAGCAAGTAAGCTGTGTTTTTGGTGATGCGATTGATCATGATATCATCGAACACTTGAACGTAAAAAATGCAAAGATGCTTATTTCCACAATCAATAAATTCGAAGAAAACGAGCTGATTATCCGCCAATACAAAAAGCTCAATCCAAAGCTGAGGATCATTTTAACCGCAGATACAACCGATGAGGCGGTCGATCTTTATGAAATAGGCGCTGACCTGGTCATCGTACCGACCTTCCTGTCCGGGGACTTCCTCTCCTATGTCCTGAAAAAGATTGAAGGTGGAGATGTCAATCTTAAAGAAATACGCGAAAAAGAAATCGCCTCGCTCAAAAACCATGAATCAGACGGATTTACCAGAAAATTCGTCACAAGTGAAATTAAGAAATCTATTGATTAGTTCAAGTAGTCACGAAGTCTTTGTGAGGATTCGTGTTTTTTGAGTTTTTGTAGAGCCTTAGCTTCAATCTGGCGAATTCTTTCGCGGGTTACACCAAACTCTTTACCAACTTCCTCTAAGGTATGTGTTCGTCCATCCTCTAAGCCAAAACGCATTTTTAAGATTTTTTGTTCGCGTGGAGCCAGAAATTGCAGAAATGAGTCCAGATCGCCACGCATCATTGAATTTATGGCGACTTCTTCGGGTGAAAGCGTATCCTTATCTTCAATAAAGTCCCCGAGCTTCGAATCTTCCTCTTCGCCAACCGGCGATTCAAGCGAGACTGTCTCCTGGGAAATTTTCATGATATGTTCCACTTTTTCCTTGGCCACACCCATTTCCTTAGCTACTTCCTCAACCGAAGGTTCGCGTCCAAGCTCCTGAACCAACTGGCGCTGTACTCGAATCATTTTATTGATTGTTTCAACCATATGCACAGGAATACGGATTGTTCTAGCGTGGTCAGCAATGGCACGGGTAATCGCCTGGCGAATCCACCATGTCGCATAGGTAGAAAACTTGTAACCTTTACGGTAATCAAATTTCTCAACTGCACGTAGAAGTCCTGTGTTGCCTTCTTGAATTAAATCAAGAAGCGATAGTCCCCGACCAATGTATTTTTTTGCAATCGAAACAACCAGACGCAGGTTCGCTTCGGCTAGTTTCTTCTTGGCAACTTTATCGCCGGCAACAATTCTTTTAGCTAATCTGGTTTCTTCATCAGCGGACAAAAGAGGCACTCGGCCAATTTCCCGAAGATACATTCTGACCGAATCGTCTGAAATTTCCTGTAAGCCGACTGTTTTACCCGCATCTTGTTTCTCGTCCACTAACAGAGTGTTCACGTCGATAATTTTCTTTTTTTCCAAAACCTGAATGCCTTTTTCTGAAAAAACATCATAAATCTCGTCCAGCATAGAAAGATTTTCTTCTGGGTTCGGGATTGCCTGTAATATTTCTTGCTCGGTTACATAGCCGTGGGTCTCGCCTTTTGAGATCAACCTCTCGGCGGCGGCGTCCATTCTAATCCGGTTATCAACCGGCATTTTGATCGCTCTTTTAGCCATTAACTACTCCTTAAATTCTCTTGAAGTTGCTCCATCAAAACTTTCACTTTTTTTAAATCGCCTTCTTGCTCAGCCTGGGAAATTTGGGAGGCGAAATCTTGCTTTAACTTATCGCGGACTCTCCGCTGTAGATGGGAATAAATTGCCATAAATTCTTCCTTTGCAACTTTTGAATTTTCGGCTATTTTTTGATCCCAATCAATCGAAAAAGCACTGATTTTACTACTCAAATCCCTGTCTATCTTTTCCGATAGACCTTTGAGGCACATACTGATTTCCTTTTTTGAATTATAGCAGTCTTTAACCTGATTGTAAACGTCGACCCACTGTTTATTTTTGAAGGAAATATTGACGAGCGAGATATTGTCGGCCAGGAGCGGAAAGTTAATTAGCGCGCTTACAAACATCCCTTCCAGGTCAGCGGGTGTTTCCGTTGGTTCCTCTTCGTCCTTAACCTTAACCCCTAGCTTAGACAGGGATTTTTCGACTGCAATTGGAGGAACACCAACTGTTTTAGCCAAAAAATTAACATAATGGGCTTTTTCGACCTCATCTTGCATGCGAGCGATAAATTTTAGAGCCTGGCCCACTAACTGTTTTTTCTGCCCTGCGGTCATAGGCTCGTCTTTGTAGCCAGCTGCGAGCCACTCCACCGGTGGCAGAGCGTTGCCTAGAACTTTGGGCCAGGCCGAAGGGTCTTGCTGTACTAGTTCGCCGACATCCTTATATTTCTCAATTTTAATAAGTTTTGGCTCAAGTGATAATTCGAGGGCCGTTTGAACTGCCTGATGGGCCGCTTTTTGCCCAGCCTCGTCTTCGTCAAAAGCAAAAATTACATTTGGAGTGTAACGGCTCAAAATCTTAAGATGCTCCTGGGTTAGCGCTGTTCCAGAGGAAGCCACCACATTCTCCACTCCGGCCTCGTGCGAAGCCGCTACGTCCATCTGACCTTCAACCACCACAATGCTTTTTTGTTTGCGCATAGCATCTTTTGCCAGGTTTAGTCCGTAAAGCGTTCTTGATTTATGAAACACAGCCGTTTCGGGAGTGTTAAGATATTTCGGATGGGGAGAAACGCCTTTGGGGAGATCTTGTTCAAAAATTCGTCCCGAAAAGCCTATTACTTGGTTCATTCTATCGACAATCGGAAACATAATGCGATGCGAAAATCTTTCAGGATGACCAGCTAGGGCTGTGTCATTATATTTATATCCATGCCGACCATAATAATTAGCCAAGGCATCTCCAGACGGAGCAAAACCAATTTTCATTGTCTCGATTGTTTTATCCGATAAACCGCGATCTTTAAGGTATTTAAGCGCACTCTCCCCCGATTGTGACCAAAGTACTTGTTTAAAAAACTTGGCGGCAATTAAATTAATGTGGTAAATTTTTTCTTTTTCCGATCTCTCCCTTTGCACCACTTCTTTTGGGCGTGATTCTATCTCAACCCCTGCCCTATCGGCAAGGATCTTTAGGGCTTCGGGAAAAGTAAGACCCTCAATTTTCTGCAAAAAACTTATTACGTCCCCTGATTCACCGCAACCAAAACACCGAAAACTTTGACGCTCGGGCGAAACCATAAACGACGGACTCTTCTCGTTGTGGAACGGACAAAGACCCGAGAAATTGATACCCGTTCTTTTTAACTGCAAATACTGACCGATAAATTCGGCAATCTCGATACGTTTTTTTATTTCTTCAATCTGATCCAAATCCTGCCTCCAAAAAATCAGTTAAGTTTAAAACTATTCAAACTACTATTCAATTGAATACTAGAATAACAAAAAGTCAAATACCAAAATTTGATATCGACTTTTTGTTAGAAATTAGCAAAAGAACTATTTCTGGTCGTAAACGGCCACTAAAACAACGACAAGACCGACCACGATTTTGACGATAGCATTCCAGCTCCCAAGCGCCGTACGAATTGACGGCAGAAAATCAGGCGCGATATAAGCCAAAGCCCCAGCCAAAAGAACTAGTACTCCAATGATTATCAACAAAGTCCTTGACACGAAACCCTCCTTATTTGCCTTTTTAGATCTATCTCTTGTCAGTCGCCCCAACATAGATGGCGATAAGACCAACTATGACCTTGAGGATACCGTGCCAAGCCGGATCAGCAACATCAGAAATATGCCAAGCCGGAATTAGCCCCCAGATCCCCATCAACAAAATCACTACCCCCAAGATAACAAGTAGTGTTTTTGACATAAAGCACCTCCATTTGTGCCTTAACTTTTCTATTAACTAAATTAAAAACCTATTTAAATAAACTGTCAATAACGTGATTTACAAGTGCTTCTTAATCCACCACTTCTTAATAAATGGTAAAGACTGCATTGATAGAAAGTATCCTATCGTTGGTATAAGTGCATTTAATAGATAATTTTTTGAACCGATAATATAGAAAACAAAAGCAGCAACAATGTAGGTAATAACTGTTAATAGAAAAATACGAAATTCACTGCGTTCCCAGGCCTTATCGGCCTCAACTCGGGCGTTGCGGACTTTTATTTGATCAATCTCTTGTTGTAGTTTTTTGATTTCGTTTTGCATTGCTAACCCAAACTGATTTCTTTAATGATTTTTTGAAACATTTTTTTGTGGCCTGCGGAATTAGGATGCAATCCATCCTCCAGATCATCAGCATCGATTACTCGGTTCATTGAAATAAATTTGAGGTTTTCTGCTTGACAATGATTTTTTAAAACTTGGTTGAGTTCGTCAATTCGATTATTTAAATATGATTTGTCTGGCTTCCAAGGATTAGTCCGATTTTCATCAACCAAAGTTAGGCCGATAAAAATGACATTGTCGGTAAACTTACGGGCGACTTGAGTAAGTTTCTGAATATTCTCTTTAAATTGGTCGGGGGTGTTTTTTGACTTATTTTCAGAAATTTTTATTTGTGAATCATTCGTACCTATCCCAAAGATAATGACATCAGGATGTCTGGCGAGGGATTCATTTTCGAATCTATTTAAAAGATCGGTTGTTGTGTCGCCGCAAATTCCTAAATTATAAACATTAATATCTTTATCCTGATTTTCAAAATACATCCGCAGTCGGTTGCTCCATCCTGCAGATTCTTCGTCATATGCACCCCAAGTTATGCTGGCTCCAAAAATACAGATATTCATGATGTTTTATTAAATTTGGCACAGAGGCAGGGATTCGGTCACGCGTCAATTAAATGCTTATTTCTAAACGCTTGGCCTGAGCCTTTCTTCAAGTAATTTTCAAATCTTCTTGCTGTTATCCTGGATTCAAAACGAGAAAACCATACAAGTTTTACTGGTCTATAATCTTTTGTAGATTTACAGTATCCGTTCTCGTGTTCAATGATTCTTTCATCGAGACTTGGTGTAGAACCAGTGTAAAGCTTACCGTTGCTTAATCTCAGAATATACACGAAATACATCACTCTTTTGCGCAACCCTTCGCACAAGGCTATGGGTTGCACCCTTCTTCTTTATTTTGGTGGCCGAAGGCCACCCGTAGCTCCGCAAGGAGCGAAGGGTGGCGGAGAGGCAGGGATTCGAACCCTGGAAGCCCTTGCGGACTTACCTGCTTTCCAAGCAAGCGCACTAGACCAACTATGCGACCTCTCCATTTACAAACGATAAAACTTTAATGTACAACTACGCAAATCGCCTTATCCAAACCATTCGGCAGCTCCACTCTGCCGAAGCTCCACACGAAAATTCTATCAAATATACCTGTTAATGTCTATAAAAACGTCGAAGGCGGGGGTAGAGACCCCCGCCTGTTTGCGTCGTCGACGTGTTAAGTCGTAAGGAAGAGCGTGACGCGCTACTCTTCCTTGGTTGCCTTGGCGTTTGCGACGCCGAGGTACAGATAGTCGCAAGCCAGAGCAGGCTTTCCGGCGGTAGCGTTGTTGACCCGGACGACGACCTGCCGAAAACGGTACGAACCGATCTTCTTCTTGTCGAAGACGGCCGTCACGCTCAGGACATCGCCGGGGCGAACGATCTGGCCCCACTTGGTCTGGTCCGTCCGCGCGATCATGCCGAGCATGCCCTGTTGGTCCGGGTGGAGCTCCAATGCTAGGACGCCACACGCTTGCGCGGCGAACTCCAGCATCATTACTCCCATGAAAATCGGGTTACCAGGAAAGTGCCCTTGCATCCAGCACTCCTCCCCGGTAACGCGATACCAGGCCTTGATAGTCTGGCCAGATATCTCTGCCTCATCCAGCAGGAGGTTGTCGCTGCGGTGCAGCAACAGCTCCTTGATGCGGTCAGCACCGAGCATCGTCGGTGCCACTGTCGCTTGGACAGCGGCAGTCGCTTCCTCAGTCATGACTTGACCTCCTACGACCAGTCTGATGATTGCGCGCCGGAGGCGCGCTCTTGAGACGAGCACGCCTCCGGCTAGATCTCCTGCTAACGACTGACGGCAGCCGCATGGATCGCCTTCGGCGAAATGCGACCGCCCTCAACGTAGCCATTAACCGGCTGGATGCTCCCGGTCTTCTGTTTCCGCTTCCGGTTCGCGGCTGCCACCTGTGCCCGCAACTCTCTCTGCTGCTGCGGACTGAGGAGGGTGCCGTCACGAAGTCTCTCGGCCAGGGTCTGGTCCAGGTCGCGCAAGAACTTCTTCTGACGCCGAGTCATATGCTTCGTGAAGACATCCCGTTCGTCCTGCGTATGAGCGCAAGACATCCTCCTGCAGATGGGGCAAATCAGCTTCAACATTACAGACCTCCAAAACCGAGAAATTCCTCCACTTACAGCGGAGAGTACTACGGGTCACCGACCCCAGACTATTGGCCCAAAAGCCCTGATAGCCTGGATGCGAAACGAATGTCAAGCTCCAAAGCTCACTCCGAAGAGCGAACCTGTTACATTACTATAAAACCGAGCGAAAGTCAACCCCGTGAGACACAGGGCAAGCCTCGTCGCTCGATCCTATTTGAAATTATAGTCCAGAAACACAAAAAGGCAAAATTAAGAGATTTGCCGAATTAAAATATTATTCTAAAAGACTGCTAAGAGTTTGCCCTTTGGCAAAATGTTCAGTTTCTTCGACAATCTTACGCATTGCCCGCACAGTGTCAATCGGGTATTTGCCAACCGCAGTTTCGTTTGAAAGCATTACCGCCGAAGCGCCGTCCAGAACCGCATTGGCGATATCTAAAATCTCGGCGCGAGTCGGTCTTTGAGCTAGAACCATAGACGCCATCATATCGGTTGCCACAATCGAAGGCTTGCCTGCATTGATCGCTCTACGGATAGACCTTTTTTGAATGACAGGTAGTTTCCAAAATGGAATTTCGATACCCAAATCGCCTCTTGCGACCATAATGGCATCGACAACATCTAAAATTTCTTCATAATTTTTTATTGCTTGAGGACGTTCAATCTTGGCAATAATCTTGGCTCTATCGCCCACTTTTTCTCTTAGAGAAATGATATCCTCTTTTCCTTCTACAAATGACAAGGCGACCCAGTCTACTCCCATTTGAAGCCCCGCCTCCAGATCCTCTAAATCTTTGGGTGTAAATGGAGTTTTGGTGTCAGAGTTTGGAAAATTCACGCCTTTTCTCGAAAATAAAACCCCGGCGGTAATGGCGTGGCAAGTAATTTTTGGTCCATCGACTTTTTTGACTTCAAGTTCAACCAAACCATTATCCATCAGGATCATATCGCCTTTTTTGATCTCAATATCAATATCGCTTTGGATTGGAATTTCTTTGGATTTTGGGTGATCAATTTCGCCAAAAATAAGAGTTAGTTTTTCGCCAATATCAATTTGTTTGCCTTCATGGGCTAATTTGCCGATTCGAACGCGTGGGCCTTGCAGGTCTTGGATAATCTCGACTTTGCGACCGGTTTTTTTTGATAGTGCACGGATAGTCTTTGTCCAAGATCTGAATTCTTCGATATTTCCGTGAGAGAAGTTAAAACGAGCAAAGTCCATCCCTTCTTCAATCAGTTTTTTTAGTTGGCCTTCGCTCGAACAAGCCGGCCCGATAGTACAGATTATTTTAGTTTTTCGGTTGTGTGATTTATTGCCTAGGATGTTTTTTATTTTTGTAATCATAAATTAAATTTAACAGATTAGCCCTGCTCTTTCAACAATGCCTTAACATATCTAGAAACCTTATCGTAATCAAAACCGCGGCGTAGTAAAAAACCCATCAATCGGTTATAGATTTTTTCTTTTGGCAGACTGGCGCACTTCTTAAGATATGATTTTGCGGCAGAATTAATTAGCTCTTCCTGTTCATCTTCACCAAAACCACCCTCAAGTGCTTGTTCGATCAACTCTTTATCGACGCCCTTTCTGATCAGCTCCAGTCTTATGCGATGTTTGCCCTTTGGTTTACCAAGCTTGGCATTGCGAATAAAACTCTCAGCATATTTTGCATCGTCAATAAATTCTAGTGTCTTGAGGCGACCGATTGCATATTTAATATCGTCTGGGGAATATTCTTTTCGTCCCAGCCTATCTTCGATCTCTTTTTGAGTACGAGCACTTTTTGAAAGATACCAAAGCGCTAATTCAAGCGCTTTGCGGGCGCTTTTATGCTCTGAGCTCTCGTCTTGATTAGGCGGATTCAAGCTCGGCGTCGACTGCGACTTTAATTGCATCAATTAATTTATCTAGAATTTTTGGATTTTGGTCTAAGAATGCTCTGGCAGCTTCGCGCCCTTGACCGATTTTGTCCGATTCCAATTTCATGCTAGATGGGTCAGAAAAGGTCAGCCACGCGCCAGCTTTAGTAACGATGCCATATTTAATCCCGAGATCGATTGCCTCACCGGACTTAGATATGCCGTGCCCGTAGAGCATTTCGAATTCTGCGACTTTAAATGGCGGTGCAACCTTATTTTTGACAACTTTCACACGTACACGGTTTCCAACTGGAATATCGCCTTTTTTGAGTTGTTCAATTCTGCGCACATCAAGACGAACCGAGGAATAGAATTTTAGCGCCATTCCACCAGTGGTAGTTTCAGGATTGCCAAACATTACGCCAATTTTCATACGAAGCTGGTTAATGAAAATGACTACTGTTTTAGATTTTGAAACAGCCCCAGTGATTTTTCGCATAGCTTGACTCATCAGTCTTGCCTGTAAACCCATAACCGAATCGCCCATTTCGCCCTCAATTTCGGCGCGAGGCACTAAAGCTGCCACCGAATCGACAACGATTACGTCAAGAGCATTGGAGCGAATTAGAGTTTCGGTAATTTCAAGAGCTTGTTCTCCTGTGTCTGGTTGGGAAATCAACAGTTGATCGACGTCAACACCAAGCTTTTTGGCGTAATCAGGGTCAAAAGCATGCTCAGCATCAACAAAAGCAGCGAGCCCGCCGACTTTCTGGGCTTCGCCACAAATCGATAAGGCCAGCGAGGTCTTTCCCGATGCTTCAGGGCCAAAAATTTCAGTAATTCTGCCACGAGGAACACCGCCAATACCAAGAGCCAAATCTAGCGTGATCGAACCAGTTGGAACCGATGAAACATCAAGACTCTTTCGTTCGCCCATTTTCATGATCGATCCAGCTCCGAATTGTTTCTCAATAACCGAAATTGCCGCCTCTAAAGCTTGGCGTTTTCCAGAATTAGCACCTTGAATCGGCGCCGATTCTTTCATTTGTTTTTTTCTTGGCATCATCCCTCCTGTTTACTTAGTTGGTGTCTGGGTCGGCAGCACCCCGTAGAGCACTTTTATAATCTTCGAAGACTCTTTGCCTATACGGCTTTTGGCATTAATCTGAAATATATTTACACCCAAGGTCAATTCGACTTTTTGTGAAAAATTACCGCTCTCATCGACATTAACAGTTTGGTTGTTAATTTCAATCGAAGCGTTGTCACTTGTCTTGCCCTCAATGACCAAATCCTTCTGCTCTACGGTAGTTTGCTGTGGAGTAATTATATCGATCTGGGGCGGTTTTGAAAACCTAGCAATTGAAATGGCAAGATAAACAACGACCGCTAAAACGAGCAGAACCGCTGATATTGTGACTAAGAGTTTTGGTGTCACAACCAGCCTGTTTTTGGTGGCAAATGCACTCTTAAAAGCAAAGCTGGTCGCCTTTGGACTACGGCCAAAAGCTTGCTTATATTCCCTGACCGATTCATCCGGGTCTATTCCAAGGTAATCGCTGTACCGACGAATAAAACCGATTACATAAACTCGACTAGGTAAAGACCTGAAATTATCACTCTCGATTGCCTGCAAATATTTAAGTCGTATTTTGGTCTCTTCTTCTACTTTCTCAAGCGAAATTTTTTTCTTAGCGCGAATAGAGCGAAGCCTACCCCCTACGGTTTGCTCGATATAGATTTTTTTTCGCTTAAAAGACGCCATAATATTAAGTTAATAATTAAAATTATCCAGAAACATAAACTTCAAGAGAACTAGAACTCGTTATCGATATCCCGCGATGGCTGCTCGTTTGGAATGGAGTCTACGAGAATATCTCTTGGCTTTGCCCCTCGGCTAGGTCCAACTATACCCTGTTCTTCCATGAGGTCAAGAAGACGCGCTGCGCGCGCATATCCCACTTTCATTCGCCTTTGTAAAAATGAAGCTGAAGCAGTACCGGCCTCGATAACCGTTCTTTGCGCCTCTTCAAAAAGCTCGTCAGACTCACCCGACATATCGCCTCGACGACCGCTCTTGATGCCGGCAACTTCTCGATAATCGGTAATTGATTGATCGTAAATAGCACTTCCCTCGCTTTTTAGAAAATCAGTTACATTTTTGACGTCTTTTTCTGAGATAAAAGCACCCTGGATACGTTTAGGCTTAGTGAATTCGCCACCCAAGAAAAGCATATCGCCGTTACCAAGCAATTTTTCCGCACCACCTTGGTCAATAATAGTACGCGAATCGACTTGGCTAGCAACAGCAAAAGCAATTCTTGATGTAATGTTGGCCTTGATCAAGCCAGTGATAACATCTACCGACGGCCTCTGGGTAGCCACAACCAAGTGAATACCTGTGGCTCGAGCCAATTGGGCAAGACGAACAATCGCCGCTTCAACCTCGTTAGCCGCCTGCATCATCAGGTCGGCAAGCTCGTCTATAACAATTACGATATAAGGAAGCTTAGTGTGGGCAGTGCCGTCTGGGGCTGTGCCGCCGTGCTTGGCTTTCTCGTTATAGGAATCAATATCGCGCGATCCGACATTCTCGAAAAGCTTGAAACGTCGATCCATTTCCGAAATCGCCCAGCGTAAAAGATTGACTGTTTTATCAACTTCAACGACAACAGGAGTGAAAAGATGCGGAATACCGTTATATAAAGTAAACTCAACGCGCTTTGGGTCGACCAGCAAAATCCTTAGATCTCGAGGTGTATTTTGATATAAAAGGCTAACCAAAATATCGTTTAAGCCAACCGACTTTCCGCTTCCAGTTGCGCCCGCAACTAGAAGGTGGGGCATTTTGCGAAGGTCTGACATGATTACTTTTCCGGCGACGTCCATACCAAGTGGAATTGTCAGGTTGGATGGTCTTTTCTTAAATTCGTCGCTGTCTAGAAGCTCACGAAGAGAAACCCTTGCCACAACCTTATTTGGCACTTCGACGCCAACGGCCGCTTTACCAGGAATAGGCGCCTCTACCCTGACTGGGTGGGCCGCTAGAGCTAAAGCCAGGTCGTCTTGACGGGCTTTAATTGTATTTAACTTCACTCCCTCCGAAGGCTTCAGCTCATATTGAGTAACGGTTGGTCCAACGTTAACAGTGCCAGCCGATACTTCAACACCAAAGTCAAAAAGAGTTTTCTTTAAAATATCAACGTTTTTAGAAATATTGCCCGGTTGAGCCTTACCTGTTGATTCTTCTAAAAGCTCAATTGAGGGAAACTCCCAACTTCCATCGGGGCTAGCAGAAATGACTGGTACCGACGGCGACGCTTTCTGAGCTCTATCACCACCCATGCCAATTTTTCTTCTTATTGTCTTAAAGACCGAAACTCCACCCTCTTTCATATTTGTATGCGGGTAGTTATTTTCAGCTTTTGATTTTAGCGAACCCAAAATTTCGGAAATGGAAATATTAAAAGTCAAAACAGCCGCTACGACTGTAGCGACAAATAAAATCAAGATTGTGGCGATCTGTCCTGCAATCGAAGCAATGGCCGTAAAAAAACCATTTCCGATTGCTCCTCCGCTTGATCCAAACGGAGCCACTAAGGCGCTTAAAAAAATCAGAAAGATTAAACTACCCCACAGAACAACACGACTACGTTTAACAACCTGTTGATTTAAGGTGTAAGCTGCCACGAAAACCAGCCAAAATAAAAACAAGTATGATATGACCCCAAACAAACTATGGAAAAACCCGAAAATTGATCTGCCAAGCACCCCAGCTGCGCCAAAAATGCCCAAAAGGGCAATGACGGCAACGGCACCAATAATAATACCTCCAACCTCGCGAACAACCTTAGGGTTCAACGCTTCGGCTAGAGTAGGGTTTTTGGGCTTTCGGCCACGCTTCGCCAAGTACTCCTCCTTATTTGTCTTGTCTTACTCTAATTTATCAGATTGAAAGCAATTTTTACAGTCTTTTTAGACTTCGATGATAACCCTACTTCGCCAAGGCTACGACCCAAGGGGTCCCTATCGGGGCAGGGCATGCAGGAATTAGACTTCAATGATTACAGGGATAACCATCGGGCGGCGCTTCGTTTCAGTAAACAAAAACTCGCCTATTTCCTCACGTATGGTTGTTTTGATGTATTGCCAATCAGCTGGACGCCTAGAGATATTGCGTCGGAAGATGTTTTTGACTTCGTTTCTAGCGCGATGAATAAGATCTTCGGCGGCACGCATATAAACGAAACCTCGCGAGATAATATCAGGGCTTGTAACAATTTGAGATGTTTGGTGGTCAACGGTCAGAATAACAACAAAGATTCCACCCTCGGCCATAGCCTGGCGATCTCTTAAAACAATGTTTCCGACGTCGCCAACTCCAAGTCCATCTACAAGAACATACGAAGTTGGGACTCTTTGCTTCATCAATTCGCATTTACCAGATTCAGTGAATTCAAAAACTTCACCGTCGTCTGGCAAAAGAATTTTCTCTTCTTCGTACCCAAGCGCTTTAGCCAGATCAGCCACAGCATGTCTAAAATAACGATTACCATGATACGGATAGACATATTGCGGATTGACCAGTCTAATCATTGTTTTAATCTCCTCGGCGTGCCCGTGCCCGGATGTGTGGATGTCTAGCTGTTTATAATCTAGTACTTTGGCTCCGGCGCGTAAAAGGTTATCGTAAACCTCCACAACACCGCGCTCATTACCAGGAATAATTGAGCTAGACAGAATAACTGTATCGCCCTTTCTGATCTTGAAGAATTTGTGATCGCCACGGCTCATCCGAGTTAGTGCCGCAGCATCTTCGCCCTGTGTTCCAGTCGATAAAATGACCTGTTTATCATCAGGCATTTTGGCCGCTTGTTGAGGAGTGATAATTAAACCTTCAGGAATTTTCAAATATCCCAAACGGCTGGTCAATTCGATAGTGTTTATCATCGAACGACCTACTACCGTTAACTTGCGATTTGTCCCAGCGGTAACGTCGATAATTTGCTGAATACGAGAAACCAAGCTCGAGAATGAAGCGATAAAGATTCGTCCCTCGATTTTACCGAAAATCTCCAGAAGATTTTTCTTAATCTCAGTTTCGGAGATAGCGTATCCTGGCTTTTTAGCGCTTGTTCCGTCGATAATCAAAGCCAAAACACCTTCTTTGCCAATTCTGGCAATTTTCTTCAAGTCGATTACAGGTTCATTAATTGGAGTTAAGTCGAACTTGAAGTCGCCCGTATGGACAACTTTTCCTGCTGGCGAGTCTATAACTAGTCCACAGGAGTCAGGAATGTTGTGGTTGACGCGGAAAAATCCGACCTTGAACACGCCAAGGCGTAATTCGTCCTTATCTGGGTCAATTACAACTGTCTTGACCTTGTTGGCCAATCCAAATTCCTCTAATTTTTCCTTAAGCATTCCGATCGATAGGTTTGAGCCATAAACGGTCGGACTGCCGATTTTTTCAATGATATAAGGGATGGCGCCAATATGGTCCATGTGCCCGTGGGTTAGCACCAAACCTTTTATTCTAGTACGGTTGTCGGTTAGATAGGTGGTATCTGGAATAACGTAGTCTACTCCTGGCATATCTTCGGTTGGAAAACCAAAACCTGCGTCAACGATTAAAATATCGTTGCCGTATTCCAGAAAGCTCATGTTACGTCCAACTTCTTGCAAGCCAGCCAGATGGCAGATTTTCAAGGTTTTTGAGGCCTTAAAATCCACTTGTTCGGTCGCTTGCCTTCCCTCGGAGGCAACTTTTTGTCCCATGCGGGAATTATTTTGAGAATTTCGGTGAAAACTGTTTGAGCCTCCCTGGCGGGGTCGCTTTTTGCGATCATCCCGTCTTGGATTCTCAGGCCTCGTGAAATCCTCTAACGAGGCGTGATAAGCGGTGGTAGGTTGAACCTTTTTACCGCTTTGATTATTGTCTGTCATTTACTTAATTTCCTTTCTCTTCTTATGAGAGTTCTTTTATCGACCAAAAGGCCGATTTTTATTATTTAATTTTGTCTAAAGCTATTTTTATATTTCTAAAGTCTTCAAAAAGGGTTTTTCGCATCCCCCCGTTATACAGTCCGACTGCCGGATGATAAAGGGACATAAATGCTTGGCCTTTTTTCATGAATGCCCGTCCGTGAACCTGTGAGATAGGTCCAATGTCGGGTAAAAATCTAGCCAGTGAATGTCTACCAAGGCAAACTATTAATTTAGGTTTGATAATTTCAATTTGTTCTTCAAGGTATGGCCAGCACGTAATTACTTCCTCGGGCTTAGGATCGCGATTAGCGGGTGGACGATGCTTAACCACGTTTGCGATATAAACGTCTTCTCTCTTTAAGTCAATCGATTCCAACATTGAATCTAACATTTTGCCGGCAGCACCGACAAACGGCAAACCAAGCTTATCCTCTTTCTCGCCTGGACCTTCGCCAATAAACATAATGTCAGCATCAACGTTTCCATCTCCGGGAACAGCATTTTGGGTATTCTTATACAAAGGACATTTTTTGCATGCCCCAACCTCTTTAACTAACTGCAAAATCCTTTGTTGTTTGTCCAAAAAAACCCCGAGAGAACACTAAATTCTTACGTATATAGTACCACTAATTTCGCCAAATGTCAATATGGCCAGTAGTTCTGTATTTTGTCCCAAGACTAGTTGCCTATTCTTTGATCGCTTGTTTGATTGAGAGTCCGACGCGGCCGCGCTCGGGATCGACTGCAACTACTTTGACGCGCACCTTATCGCCTACTGCAACCTTATCGGAAACTTTAGCGATTCGCTCTGGCGCAATCTCAGAGATGTGAACCATTCCGTCTTTACCTGGCAACACTTCGACAATTGCGCCGATTTCGGTACCAGTATTTCTATCTTTTTGAATGTTTGTGACAACGCCATCGTAGAACTGACCAACTTCAAGGACAATTGTCTGATTATGAACCATATCTTCGGCAATCTTAGCAGCATCAGCGTCAGCCGAAGAGATCAAGACCGTGCCGTCGTCTTCGATATCAACCGAGACGACATCCTTACCACCAGCCTTAGCGATTATCCCCTGGATGTTTTTGCCACCTGGGCCAATAAGTTCACCGATTTTAGCTGGTTCGATATGCAAGGTAATGATTCTGGGAGCAAAGTCAGAGAGCTTCTCGCGTGGAGCGGCGATCGTTTTTTCAACAACGTCTAGAATTTTATTGCGAGCAACTTTAGCATCCTCGAAGGTTTTTTTGATGATTTCCATCGACAGACCATCGATTTTGGTATCAAGCTGAATAGCGGTAACGCCAGATTTCGTTCCGGCGATTTTGAAGTCCATGTCGCCGCCAAAATCCTCGAGTCCCTGTAGATCGGTCAAAACGGCAAATTTGTACTTGTCGTCTTCGAGAAGTCCGTCGACTTTGGCCATCGCAGAATCTTTTGCGCAAGTAATAAGTCCCATGGCAATTCCAGCAACAGGAGCAATAATTGGCACGCCAGCATCCATTAGGGCTAATGTGGAACCTGTAACAGCAGCCATGGACGATGATCCATTTGAAGAAAGAATTTCCGAAACCAGACGAACTGTGTATGGAAAATCTTCGCGACTTGGAATAACCGGAACTAAAGCTTTTTCGGCTAGGGCGCCATGGCCGATTTCGCGGCGATTTGGC
>Ga0247841_10001209_pt1 | contig 60471 bp, 59 predicted proteins | sample LaCruzMarch2015__2_FD_192410 | JGI IMG/M metagenome (GOLD analysis project Ga0247841, IMG submission 192410) | Freshwater microbial communities from meromictic Lake La Cruz, Castile-La Mancha, Spain - LaCruzMarch2015_18m | ecosystem: Environmental > Aquatic > Freshwater > Lake | place: Spain...
GTCTTTTCCCTCTTTAGCTAAAGAGGGATTAAGGGAGATTTGATTAAGGTTTTCGGATCAATAGATACTCAAAAATATCAATGGCGTTATTGATGATATACCAAAATACCTTTGGTAAATTCATTCATATATATGACTTAATTAATCAAATTCCCCCTTCCCCCTTTTAGCTAAAAGGGGGTTATAAATCCTCTATCCACAATGGTTTATAGACTTGTGGGTAAAGATTAGTTTTTTAAGGGGGAATAGATCGAGTCATGTCAACTTTTAACGATTACTAAACACTATTATTAAGGAGGCTATTAAGTGTATATTGATGAACCGTTGAAGAAATACCTTGACGAAACAGCATCAGGGGCGCCAACGCCGGGTGGTGGAAGTGTCGCCGCTCTCGCAGGCGCACTTGGGGCGGCATTGACAAGCATGGTATGCAATTTTACCGTCGGAAAAGAAAAATATAAAGACGTTGAAGCTGAAGTTTCGCAGATTCTTTTTGAATCCGAAAGTTTAAGAAGCAAATTATTGGAATTAATGGTTGAGGATACTCAGGTATATAGCGAAGTATCCAAAGCTTATGGAATGCCGAGAAGCAGTACCGAAGAAAAAGAAGCGAGAACACAGGCTATACAGAAAGCTCTTAGAATAGCCCTTCAAGCACCTTTGGAAGCGGCTTTTTGTTGTCATAAAATCATGAAATTGAATGAGCCATTATTGGAAAAAGGTAATCAGAATCTGATCAGTGACGTGGGTGTGGCTGTATTACTTGCTGAATCCGCTTTACGTTCAGCGATACTTAATGTTGAAATAAATCTTTCATATATAAAGGATGAGGATTTTTGCAATAATACCAGAGAAAAACTAAAATCAATAATGACTGAATCATCTGAGATTAAGTCTAAGATATACGACAAAGTTAAAGAAGTCATTGGAGCAAAACTGTAAAGATTAAAGGAGATTGATAATGCCAGCAACGCTTTTGATGGGAAAACCCATTGCGGATAAGATAAATGAGCAGATAAAAAAAGATTTGGCTGAATTGCAAGAAAAGAACGGTATGGCGCCTAAACTTGTATCAGTGCTTGTTGGTGATGATCCAGCATCCAAGTCCTATTCGGGACGACAGAAGAAAAGTGCCGATGCCATAGGTATAAAATATGAGCTTCATGAATTCCCCGATGATACAGGTGAAGAGAAATTACTTGATTTCATAATGGGTCTTAATAATGATAGCAGTGTCAACGGGATCATAGTACAAATGCCATTGCCAAAAAGCATTGACGAACACAAAATTCAAAGCGCAATTGCTATTGAAAAAGACATTGAGGGAATAACTCCAGCAAGTATGGGATTAATAGTATATGACAAACCAAGACTTTGCCCATGCACAGCCCTGAGCGCTGTCAAGATAATTGAGTCAGTTGGGTCTGATATTTTCGGAAAAAATCTTACTGTTGTTGGTCGTAGCGCTATAGTAGGCAAGCCAATTGCCCTGCTGATGCTTCAGAGGAAATATTCGTCAACTGTTACAATCTGTCATACTGGTACAGCCAAAGTCGGTACACTCCCAGAACATGTTGGGAATGCGGACATACTTGTAGTCGCTGCTGGAAGCCCTGAACTGGTTAAGGGCGAATGGGTTAAGGAAGGCTCTATTGTTATTGATGTCGGGTTCAACATGGTTAATGGTAAAACAGTCGGTGATGTGGAATTTGATGTGGCGAAAGAAAGGGCAGGGTACATTACTCCCGTTCCCGGTGGCGTCGGACCATTAACTGTTGCTATATTGTTACAAAACACTATTGAAGCTACTAAGTGGCAGTTAGAAAATTAATTATGAGAGGTGTTGATACATGGGCGGTTATAGTGAGAAGGTAATGGATCATTTTATGAACCCCCGAAACGTAGGAGCACTTGATGACCCCGATGGTGTTGGGCGAATCGGTAATCCTACCTGCGGTGACATAATGGAATTCCAGATCAAGGTCGAAGATGATCATATTGCAGATGTTAAGTTTAAAACTTTCGGATGTGGCGCGGCTATAGCGGTATCCAGCATGGTGAGTGAACTTGCTAAGGGTAAGACTCTCGAAGAAGCAATGCTGATAACTAATAAAACAGTTGCTAAAGAGTTAGATGGTCTGCCAAAGAACAAGATGCATTGCTCAAATCTTGGAGCCGATGCTCTGCATAAAGCCATAGTAGATTTTAGAAAAAAACGCGGCGAAGACGTAGAAGATATAGAAGAACATGAACATGATGAGGAGGAACATAGCCATGGGGAAGAGTAAAACTACAAGCAAAAAGTGCAAATGCCCATATTGCGATATTCCTGATCCGAAATCGTCACCATTCTGTGGTGGTAAAGACACAAAATTGCAGGTTTGCAGTGAATGTGGTCATGCGATCCCACGAACAACCACAAGTTGCCCTGAATGTGGCGCTGAGGTTAAGGCTGTTATCAAACTTAAATGTGATTAATAAAGAAGGTAAGTAAATTGGTCAAGAGATATTACAAAGTGATTCTTGAACCACAGGAAGAGGGAGGGTACACTGCAACTGTACCCTCTTTGCCCGGTTGTATTTCCGAAGGTGATAATTACGATGAAGCTTTGGCAAATATAAGAGATGCAATTGAACTTTATCTGGAAAGCCTTCAAGACGAATAGAGCAATCAGGATTAACTGTCGAGGATTTTTTGGAATTTCTTAGGTAACCAAATATTTAAACAAAGGAACAAATGGATGGATAAAGTGAACGTAACCTTAAACGGACAGCCTGTAAGCGGAGAGAAAGGAACGACTATACTCCAGCTTGCAAAAGATAATGGCATTGATATTCCTACTCTCTGCTATCTGGAGGGATTGTCTCCAACAGGTTCGTGCCGTATGTGCATGGTTGAGGTAAAAGGATCAAGAACGCTTGTTGCATCCTGCCATACACCAATAGTGCCAGATATGGATATACAGACTCATTCTCCGAAAGTTTTGAAAGCCCGAAAAGTTATAATAGAGCTTCTTATGGCTAATCACGTTGATAACTGCCTTATGTGCGATAGGGCGAATACTTGTGAACTTCGCAAGATTGCTACTGATCTTGAGGTTGGGTTATCAAGGTACTCAGGAAAAAGATATTTCTATCAAACAGAAGATACAGGCGATTATCTGACTAGAGACCTGTCAAAGTGCATACTTTGCCGAAGGTGTATAAAAGCAACTCGTGAGAAGGAAGGCAAAAGTTTCTTCGGTATAGGAAGCAGAGGTTTCGAGTCCAGAGTTGTTGCTAGTCCCGATCAGGAGATTGACGAGGAAGTTTGCGAAATCTGCCTTGATGCCTGTCCGGTTGGGGCATTGTCAAGAAAGGACGAAACTATCGCAGTACGAAGGAAACGTAAGCCGCTTTATATAAAGGGCTGATAGTTGTTTTTTAAGGAGGTAAATAGTGAATTTAGTCATTCAGGAAGCTTTGGTTCACAACAAAAGCGGGAATCTGATCTCCATACTCAAGGAAGTGCAGGATCAGCGAGTAGATTTATCTAAAGATGTTATGATGGAGATCGCCAGAAATACAGGTGTTTCGTTCAGTGAAGTCTATGAGATAGCAACTTTTTATTCTTTTATTTCTACTGAGCCAATGGGAAAGAATATCATCAGGATATGCAAAAGTATCCCATGTTTCCTCAAAAGTAGTGAAGTTATTGTTGCTACTATTGAAAAAGAGCTTGGTATAAAACCGGGGGAGATAACAAGCGACAAAAAATTCTCTTTTCATCTGACTAACTGCATCGGGGCATGTGATATGGCTCCAGCAATGATGATAAATAAGAAAAGATATGGAAATCTGACACCTGAGAAGGTCGCGCAGATTTTGGATGGATATAAGTAATTATAAAGGATATTGAAATGTTTGATCGGATCTTAAAATGCTTTCAGGACAAGATCCGTGACCGAAATTACATAATAACTCTTCATGCAGAAGAAGAGATGGATAATGAAGAACTAACAATACTGGACGTTGAGTGTTGCATTCTTACTGGTGAAATAATAGAACGCCAGAAAGATAGAATAACTTCTGAGTGGAAATATAGAATTCGAGGTTATACATTTAATGGTTTAAATGTAGAGACAATAGTAAAGCTAACCCCAACGGGCAAACTGGTATTTATTACTGTATATACGATATAAGAAGGTGAAAGGACAATGATTTGTGACATTTGTGGTATAGAAGGTGCACGAATTAGAAAAATTACCAGAAGCTATGGCAAAGGAGACAATATACTTATTATAGAAAACATACCTGTAATAAGTTGTCCACATTGCAGAGAAAGCTATTTGACTGCTGAAACACTCCATGAGATCGAATGTATAAAATCACATCGGAAAGAATATGCTATTCAGCGTTCAGTAGAAGTTGCTAATTTTGTGTAAAAATTGGGAGATAAATCTCATGCCAGAAAAACGGGTAGTATTAAAAAATTGTGGGGTCGTTAACCCCAAAAGTATAGACAGCTTTTTAGCAAATGACGGTTTTTCTGCTCTTGATAAAGCTGTTAGCATGACTCCTGCGGATGTTATTGATGAACTCAAGAAGTCCGGGCTACGTGGTAGAGGCGGTGCTGGATTTCCTACGGGCTTGAAATGGGAAATGACCAATAAGGCTCCGGGTGATGAAAAATACGTCCTCTGTAATGCTGATGAGGGAGAAGTCGGAACATTTAAGGATAGATACATAATCCAGAATGATCCCTTTTCTCTCGTTGAAGGCATTGCCATCGCCGCTTATACGGTTGGCGCTAAAAAGGCTTATATATATCTAAGAGCAGAATATAATGAATATAAAGATGGATTACAAAACGCCATCAATAAATCAAACGAAAAAGGTTATCTTCAAAAAGCAGGCGTTGATATAGAGATTTTTGAAGGCGCCGGCGCTTATATATGCGGTGAGGAATCTGCGCTTATTGAATCCATTGAGGGTAAACGTGGCGAAGTCCGTTATCGTCCTCCATTCCCACCGACTGAAGGACTCTGGAAGAAACCTACTGTTATTGACAACACTGAGACTCTGATGAATATTCCACGCATTATGTCTGAAGGTGCTGAATGGTTCAGTCAGATGGGTGTTGATAGAAGTAAAGGCACTAAAGTTTTTTCGATATGCGGTGATGTACAAAAACCGGGTGTCTATGAGCTTGTTATGGGAACTCCTCTGCGTGAACTTGTGGAAGGTCTTGCAGGCGCCGAAAACGTAAAGATGGTACAGATCGGCGGAGCATCAGGAAGGGTAGTGCCTTATGAAAATATAGATACTCCACTTTCATTTGAGACGGTTCTTGGCGCTGGTGGAGTAATGGTCTTTAATCAGAGCAGGGATATAATTGAGATAATCAACATGAATATGGAGTTTTTCGCTGAGGAGTCTTGTGGAAAATGCTTCCCCTGCCGAGAAGGTACGAAGCGAATGTTTGAAATCGTGACTCGTTTTGCTGAACATAAGGCAAAGACCAGAGATATTCAAGCTCTTGAGGATTTATCGGAGACAATGATGCTATCATCTCTTTGCGGATTGGGACAGGCGGCGCCTAATTCTTTGATGGATACGCTGAAATTTTATAGAAGCGAATATGAGGCAAGAGTAATTTAATGCTTGAAAATATCCAGAAAGATGAGCTGCTGAACTTAATCCGTGAGTTTCCAGATCGATCAGTTAAATGGCTATTAGAAACACCAGAGAATGTACGGGGATTGTTGCTGATAGCAGACAAAAATTTAGCTAAACATATAAACTATGAGAAACTTGAACGAATAAATCAAACTTTTATTCTTGATAGTTTTAGAAAACTTGAAGCAGATATGTTATTTGTCGCTCCTTTTTTGGACGATTTTGACACAACTGAACAAGAGGTTATGATATATATCTTGATCGAGCATCAATCAACAATTGATCCAATGATCCCGTTTAGGGTTTTATCATATATAATGCAGGTATGGCATAAACAACGTCAAGATTGGGAAGATAAGAATATACCTTGTCGTAGCAGAGATCAACACGAAAGACTTTATAATATAGTCAAATCTGCTGTTGAAGATAAAACTCGAAGGGAGGAAGTAGAAAAAATGGGCAAAACAATGGCACAGGCGTTGATTGAAGAGGGTATAGAAAAAGGATTACAGCAGGGATTACAGCAAGGATTCCAACGAGGAAAGAAAGAAGGATTAAAGGAAGGATTAAAGGAAGGATTATATGACGCCATATCTCTAGGATTAGAGATAAAATTTGGGGCAGATGGTCTTGCCTTGTTGGATAAGATTCTCAAAATTGAATCTGTCAGGAAACTTGAGGCGATCAGGGATGTTATCAAGACTGCAAATCAAATTAAAGATATAGAAAAACTGATAAAAAAATAATAACGCGATTCAATTGGAGTATAATATATGAAAACTATTACTGAACAAAAACCTTTCGAGGAAATCGAAAAATTTCTCGAAAAGGACGAGAACGTATATATAATAGGTTGTGGTACGTGTGCGACTATGTGCCATACCGGTGGTAAAACTGAAGTATTAAGCATGAAAGAGCAACTTGAGGCTCTGGGAAAAAATGTCGTTGGATGGATGGTTATTCCTACTGCCTGCGATGACCTTACTGGCGAAGCTCTGAAAGAAGATGGCGAAAGGGTTCAAAAAGCTGATGCTATTATCGTGATGGCTTGTGCCTTTGGTACGCAGACGGTTGCATCCTTTGCATCTGAAAATGACAAGTCCGTTTATCCAGCCTTAAACACGCTTTTTGTCGGCAAGGGTGGCGAATCAGGAATATTTGACGAAATATGTCAGCAGTGTGGAGATTGTGTTCTGGCAGTCACTGGCGGGATATGCCCTATAACTGTATGTGCTAAGGGTTTGCTCAATGGTCCCTGCGGTGGAACTAACAAAGGCAAATGCGAGGAAGACCCCGAAAGAGACTGCGCATGGACTCTTATTTACAGACGACTTGAAAAGCTTGGTAAAGTTGATGAAATGAAAAAGTATCGCGCCCCAAGAAATTATCAAAAAGTGGCAAGACCCGGGAAAGTTAAGGTCGAAATAGAAGGAGTTAAGAAATAATGGCTGTACCTTTGAGAGAAGTCCTTAATTCTGGTAAATTCGTTATATCCGCAGAGGTTGGTCCCCCTAAAGGCACTAACATTGAGAAAATGATTCATCACATTGATCTACTGAAAGACAAGGTTGATGCGCTCAATGCCACTGACAACCAAAGTTCTGTCATGCGATTTCCATCGCTTGCAACCACTTTACTTATAAAAGAAAAAGGCGGAGAACCTATCCTACAAATGACAGGTCGAGATAGAAACAGAATGGCTCTTCAATCCGATCTGCTTGCGGCATACACTAGAGGTGTAAACAACGTTGTGTGCCTTACCGGCGATTCTATAAGAGTTGGAGATCATAAGCAAGCAAAGGCTGTCTTTGATCTGGATTCTGTCCAGATAATAAAGATGGTACGTATTTTAGAGACTGGTAAGGATATGGGTGGAAATGATCTCGATGGAACGGTGGAGTTTTGTGTCGGTGCAACTGTCACTCCCGAAGCAGACCCACTTGAACCGCAATTGATCAAGTTTGAAAAGAAAGTTGATGCCGGTGCTGAATTTTTCCAGACTCAGGCTATATACGATCTGAAAAAGTTCAGAGAATTCATGAAATATGCACGCCAATTTAATACTAAGGTACTGGCAGGAATAGTGCTTCTGGTATCTGCGGGCATGGCAAGATATATGAATGAGAATGTTCCGGGAGTTTTTGTCCCACAGGAATTGGTTGACGAAATGGCGGCTGTTCCAAAGGGTAAAGGCTTGGCACTTCAAAAAGGTATCGAGATTGCAGGACGTATGATCAAGGAATTGAAAGATGACGCTGTATGCGATGGCGTTCACATCATGGCAATAGGCAAAGAAGAAGTAGTGCCTGATATTCTCTCCGCCGCTGGTTTGAATTAGATAATAATATGAAAAATAAACACGGAGACACAGAGGCACGGAGTTTGGAAAGGAAGGAGAGAAATTCTTGATTTTCTTCCTTTATTCTCCGTGACTCCGTGCCTCTGTGTTTTTTCTAAATTTAACAGTGCCAAAATGAAACAAGGAGAAACTGAATGAAAAAATCAAGACTTACAATGTTTGTTACTATGTTAGGCTTCTATCTATCTATCTATTAGGAATTTCTGCTGTTTATAGTTCAGAGATAATAGATCATGAAATAGATAGCAAGCAAATTGCCGGTAATAAAGTAGGCATATCTAGTGTGCGTAATTTTCAAGTTTACCTTCCAGATGAATACAAAAGTAATGAAAATGAACGCTATCCTGTGTTATACTGGATTCCCGGATGGGGTGGAGGGGTTCAAGGCTACAGCTATAAAAGCTATATAGATGATGCGATAAATAGTGGTAAAATTCCACCAACTATTGCCGTTTTTATTGATGTTCATGAGCAATTATGGTTTCTTAATTCAGTTGCTTTAGGTAATTGGGAAAATTTATTAACATTGGAAATTATTCCATTTATTGATCAGAATTATCGAACTATTGCTGATCCATTAGCTAGAGGACTTATGGGACATTCAGCAGGTGGATATACTGCATTTATGTTGCCATTGCGTAACCCAGGAATTTGGGGTTCAATAGGAGGCAATGATCCAGGTCTTTGGGGGATGTATGCTTATATCCGTGATAAAGAAGACTTCAAATTTTTTCCCCCTTTTAGTGAAATTCAATCTGGATATAAAGATTTGCCGAAAGATATTGGTGCATATAACTCAATTGCGAATTGGTATACGAAAGACTTAATTCAGTTTGGGACAGCATTTAGCCCTAATCCAAATTCACCAATTCTGTGTGATCTTCCCGCTGATGGTAATGGAAACTGGTTTCCAGAAGTGCGAGAGAAATGGAGTAATTATGATTTGAGTAATCCTAAAACACTAGATAAGTATAGTGAAATACTAAAAGGGTTAATATCAATTACAATTGTTACCGCAACTGGTGCCGGTGGTGATGGTGAGCAGAACAAGGTATTAATTGAACAATTTCGATCAGCAGGCATTAATATAACTCAATTGGATATGCCTGGGGGACATGGTGACCAGACTGAAGAAAGATTTATAGCAATAGCTGAACAAATATTAAAAGCGATGATTGGTGCGGAGGTATCTGTATCACCAAAGAATAAGTTGGTGGTAACATGGGGTGAAATAAAGCGTTAATAGGAAATCCATTTTCATCAGACGAAATTTAGGTTTGATTTTTTTGTTAAAAGAGGTGAAGCAAAAGATGATACAGAAAGAAGTCAAAACTAACTTGAAAGGTTTAGTTGATTCAGGTATTTACGAATCTGAAGATAATATAATATTCGAAGCTTTAAATCTTTTATTGAAAGAACACCCTGAATATAGGATGAAACTGGCTTTATATAGATACCAAAATGAAAAAATTTCAATTGGAAAGGCGGCAGAGATTGCTAATGTTTGTTGGGAAAAGATGAGAGACGAACTTAATAAAAATAACATACCGTTAAGATTGGCTCCAAAAACCATTGAGGAAGCTAGCAAAGATTACCATGTTATAAAGGAATTTATTGATGAGCGTAATCATAAATAATACGGTTCTTTCAAATCTTGCCTTGATTAACAAATTAGCACTGTTAAAAAATATTTTTGGAAAAGTCTATATAACACCAGAAGTAAATCAGGAAGTTGAGAATGGAATAAAATTTGGTTATAGCTTTCAATTGCGTACAAAGCAAGCTATAAACGAACAAGAATGGCTTTTTTTAACTCGGTTTGATAGTTCTGAGTTTGTGCTTTTTATGGAATTGACTGAAATGATTCATATAGGTGAAGCGTCCTGTCTTGCAATAGCAAAGAAGCGAAGGTGGATATTTTTAACAGATGATTTTGAAGCAAGAGAATACGCAAAAGAGCTTGATGTAATAGTTTCAGGAACGATAGGTGTTTTAAAATCATCGGTTTACAAAAAGCTAATTACAGAGGAGCAAGGTGAAGATTTTCTTCAATTCATGATTGAAAATGGATATCGTTCTCCAGTTAAACGACTAAGGGATATTCTTTAGGATTATGAATTTAATAATTTTATTTAATACTTGAAAGCTGGGTTTCGTTCCTCAATCCAACCTACTTTTTCTCTATCTTGCTAAAACATGGGGGTGAAATAAAACGTTAATATGAAATCCATAGAAACGATAAACGAAATATTGAATAAATACAAATCCGAATTGGCTGATAAGTATAACGTGAAAGAGATTGGCATATTCGGTTCTTATGCTCGTGGTGAACAAAGAAAAACAAGCGATCTGGATGTTCTTGTTGAATTCACTGAACCTATCGGATGGGAGTTTGTTGATCTTAAAGAATACCTTGAATCAATATTGGGTATGAAGGTCGATCTCGTTACAGTTGGCGCATTAAAACCACAGCTAAAAGATAATATACTCCAAGAGGTTGTATATTTGTGATAAGAGGTAGTTATTATGTCCGATTTAAAAGTTGAAGTAAAAGAAATAGCAAAAAGCGCTGGCGCTGACATTGTTGGTATTGCCTCGATTGACCGCTTTGATTATGCGCCAGATAATGTGCATCCTAAGTTTATTTTTAGCAAGACTCAAAGCGTTATTGCAATCGGTCTTCGCATGTTAAGAGGGTCATTGAAAACTGTTGAAGAAGGGCATTTTTGGCAGGCGTACAACTGCGATTCGTATCAATATCTTAATGAAATACTCGCACCGCATATATTACGAAAGATAATAATTTTTCTGGAGGATTATGGTTATACTGCTGTTCCCATTCATAATCCTTTTGGACCCTATGCTGGACGACAAGTATATGAAGGTGGTCCAAAACCTGATGCTATGATGAGTTTGCGTGTTGTGGGTTGTGCGGCTGGATTGGGGGAATTGGGATTGAGCAAGCTGTTTCTTACGCCTCAATTTGGTCCACGACAACGCATGTTTGCTGTTCTTACGGATGCTGAAATTGAGCCTGACCCGCTTTATACTGAGCCAATTTGTGATGAATGTGGGGCTTGTATTCGTGGATGTACGGCAGGTGCAATTCCAAAAGAGCGTACAATTGAAGTCCGTATCGGTGATCATATATTCAAGCATGGAAATATAGATTTAGGCAAATGCTCACAAACTCATCAAGGCTGGGATTCAAAAATATCCCCATTTCTGAAAAAAGATTCGAGTCCAGAAAATCCTCCGTCATATTATCGGTTTGTAGATCATCGGTTTCGTCATCGTGCTATTTGTGTTGGACGGGGATGCGTAAGGGCTTGCATGGATCATCTGGAAAAAAGCGGACGTCTTGAAAAGCAATATAAAACGCCTATGATCGAAGGTAAACAGTGGATCATGGATGATTTAGAGTAAGGAAAATGCAACTGAAAGAAGCTATGAAAAAACACGGAGACACGTAGAAAAAGGATGAAGGCGGGAGGATGATGGATGAAATTGATCAAATACTGTAATACTCGTTTCTTCATTTTCATCCATCATCCTTCATCCCTCATACTTTCTAACAACTCTCCGTGTTTAACTTCTTTTTATTTCTATAAGTGAAAAACTCGTATCATCTAATAAAAAAGATGTTATACTTGGAGTAAATATGTATCAAATAACTATTGAGACCCATTTTTCGTCTGCGCACAGACTAAGAAATTATAACGGGGAGTGTGAGAGACTTCATGGTCATAACTGGAAAGTACAGATTTCCGTTGCCTCTGATGTACTCAACGATCTCGGTATGGTGATGGATTTCAAGGATATTAAGAGCAATGTTAAACCCTTGATAGGAAAGTTAGATCATCAATATCTCAACGACATACCCCCTTTTACTGAAATTAACCCAACCACAGAGAACATATCAAAGTATCTCTTTGATGAGTTTTCTAAGCTAATCAATACTGACCAGATTAAGGTGACAAAGGTGGAAATCTGGGAGTCTACCACTAGCTCTGCATCATATACACGGTCTTTGTAATTTAATTTTCAGTTTCCAGTCAACATATTGGCAAAGGGGGTACGGAAATTGAAGCTTCTTCTCAAGGAGGATTTCAAAAAATGAGTAAGAGGTCACGAACCATTTTGATTAGTTACATTACTTTAGTTTTGTTATTAGGAGTACAATTATACTCCGACGCTCAAAATATTAGTTATGCCCCAACTGTAAACAATATAAAGATTAATCAGACACTATTAACAGGCTCCATTGAGATTACGTTTGACGTAGATGATCCTGATGGTGGGTTGCTTGAAGTTCGAATGTTGGTATCAAAAGATAATGGTCAGACTTACACTGTTTCTCCCAAATCTGCAACGGGAGATGTGAATAAATACACCATAGCCGGTAAGGGTAAAATCATAAAATGGGATATGGGTAAAGACCTGCCGGGTATTGATCCCAATAATATTAAAATAAGACTAATCGCAGATGATGGGATAAAGCTTTTGCCTGATACCGGCACAACTACTAGCTCTAGCAAATCTGCTAGCTCAACAACTGTATCAGAGGCTGGTAATAATGCTAAGGCAGTAAAAGACGTCTCAAAGATGATTCTGATACCAGCAGGTGAGTTTGAGATGGGCAGTAGTGTAGGAGATGCAGATGAACGACCAGTCCATACAGTTAATATAGATGCCTTTTACATTGATATGTACGAAGTTACCAATGCACAGTATAAAGAATTCGTTGATGCTACGAGTCACGAATCGCCAGTATACTGGAAATACTCAAATTTCAATGAACCTGATCAGCCTGTGGTTGGCGTGACTTGGGATGATGCAAATGCTTATACAAAATGGGCTGGAAAACGCCTTCCGACAGAGGCAGAATGGGAAAGAGCGGCTCGTGGTGGATTAATAGGCAAAAAGTATGCTTGGGGCGATAGTTCAACTCCTCCACCGGGAGCGGGAAATTTTGCTGATGAAACGTCTAAGAAGGTATTCAAAAAATGGGACGTAATAAATGGCTATGATGATGGATTCTCTCATCCTGCGCCTGTTGGTTGTTTTGATCCCAATGGATATGGCGTCTGTGACATGATGGGTAATGTGTGGGAATGGTGTGCAGATTGGTATGATTCTGGTTACTACTCAAAATCATCAAAGGATAATCCAAAGGGACCTGCTACAGGACAAGAGCATGTTCTTCGTGGTGGATCATGGTTTTCGGACAAGGACTATCTAAGAGTCTCTAATAGATATAACTATAATCCTTCTTACACGATGAAAGAAGCCGCTAACATTGGATTCCGCTGTGCGAAGGATGCAAAATAAATTCAAGGTATAAAGCCATGTTTACAGACTCGAAAATCCAGACCTATAATCTGTCAAAAGACTATAAGTATGTCTATCTTGACGAAAATGAAAATCCTTGTGTAGCAAATGTAGAAATTCATCAAATAGTCGAAGATAAGGATATACATAAATGGTCAGTTCGTAAAATAAAGAAAATGTATAATTTATCTTTTGCTCAGGTTCATTCCGCATTAGCGTTTTATTTTGACAGTGAAGAAGAAGAAAAACGTGCTATGGATTATGGAAGAGAATATCAAAGGGAAATGAAATCCATAGAAGGCTACAAATACGTTGCGATTAATGAAGATGGGATTCCGATTATAAAGCCTACTAAGACGAAAATAGAGTATATAGTAACTGAAAGAGGATCATGCAGATGGAGTCCTCAAATGCAACAAGAACAGCATCCATATTTGATACTTTCTCAGATTCATTCCGCATTGTCTTACTATTTTGATCATAAGGCAGAAATAGATAGAGATATAGAAGAAGGGGAAAGATATGTTGAGGAAATGATGAGAGTTTTTGGTCAGAATCCAATGGCAGAAAAGCTTAAAGCAATGAAAGAAGCGAGATGTCGGTAGCTTTTTACATGGATGAGCAAATATCAAAGAAAATAATAAAAGGACTTCGCGACTTTGAGGTGGATGTTCTTACCGTCCAAGAAGATGGATTTTCTAGTATGCCTGACGCTGATATATTAGATAGAGCGAATTATTTGGGTCGAGTAGTCGTTACTCTCGATCATCATTTTTTGGCGGAAGTCAGAAGAAGGTTGGATAACAATATTCCATTTCATGGGGTTATTCGTATAAAGTCGAAAGGTCTTTATATTGGAGAGATTATTGACGATCTTAGACTTATAGCAGAAGTTGAAGAACCAAAGAATTTTATAAATCAAGAACCATTGTATTTGCCACTTTGAATAAATTCTTCCCTGAAAGGAAAGGATAAAGATATGTTTACAGACTTGAAAACCCTGAATCTATCAAAAGACTATAAGCACATCTATCTTGACGAAAATGAAAATCCCTGTGTGGCAAATGTAGAAATTCATCAAATAGTCGAAGATAAAGATATACATAAATGGTCTGTGCGCAAAATTAAGAAAATGTATGATTTAACCTTTGCACAGTTCCATTCAGCATTAGCCTTTATATTTGACAGTGAGGAAGAAGAAACACTTGCTATGAATTATGGCAGGGAATATCAAATGGAAATGAAATCCGTGGATGGCTATAAATACGTTACGATTGATGAAGGAGATATTCTGCTTATAAAACCAACTACAATGAAAATAGAGGAACTTATCAATGAGAGACGGGCATTTGGATTTGGCGTGAAAAGACAGCAAGAAGGGCATCCATATTTGACTATTGCCCAGATTCATTCTGCGTTGTCTTACTATTTTGATCATAAAAAAGAGATAGACGCTGAAATCAAATATTGGGATGATTTCGTAGAGAAAATGCGGAAAGAAGCGGGACCAAGTCCATTAGCAGAGAAAATAAAAGCAATAAGAGAAGCCAGATGTCTGTAGCTTTTTATATGGATGAGAATATTGATAGCAAAATAACAGAAGGACTTCGGAAAAGAGAAGTTGATGTTTTAACTGTTCAAGAAGATGGGTTTGTTAGTGGATCAGACAATGATATATTGGATCGGGCATATCAATTAAATTGTATTGTCGTCACTTTTGATCGTCATTTTTCAGTGGAAGTCAATAGACGACTGAAAAATAACATTCCATTTTATGGTGTAATTTATATAACAAAAAAAGCCTCAACCAAAAAGCTTTTGGACGACCTTGAGCTAATAGCTAATGTGGCAGATTATTCATATTTCAAAGAGAAAAGAATAGAATATCTACCCTATATTTTGAAGAACGAAAAGTAGAGCGTTTACCGTTTTAGTTTCTTTATTGAAAGTGAGTGATAGAGCTATGTTTACAGACTTGAAAACCCAAACATATATTTTGACAAAAGACTACAAATATGTCTATCTTGACGAAAATGAAAATCCCTGTGTGGCAAATGTAGAAATTAATCAGATAGCTGAAGATAAAGATATGCACAAATGGTCAGTTCGTAAAATAAAGAAAATGTATCATCTGACCTTTGCTCAAGTTCATTCCGCATTAGCGTTTATATTTGACAGCGAGGAAGAGGAAAATCGCGCTATGGATTATGGAAGGGAATACCACAGGAAACTTGAGTCTGTAGATGGCTATAAATACGTTGCGCTCGATGAAAGAGATAATCCGATTATAAAACCTACTAAAACGAAAATAATAGAGCTTATCTGCGAAAGACGTGCATATAAATGGGGAGCGAAAAAACAACAAGAAGAACATTCATATTTGATCCTCTCTCAAGTTCATTCTGCATTATCTTACTATTTTGATCATAAAAAAGAGATAGAAGACGATATTAAACGTCGGAATGAATTTGTAAGGGAAATGCGAGAAAAAATGGGTCCAAGTCCATTAGCAGAAAAAATAAAAGCAATGAGAGAAATCAAATGCCAGTAGCTTTCTATATGGATGAGCAAGTACCAATAAAAATAACTAAAGGACTCCGTACCCTTGAGGTGGATGTTCTTACAGTTCAAGAAGATGGATTTGATAGTATGCCTGATGTTGATATATTAGATCGAGCAAGCTATTTAAATCGGGTTATTGTTACCTATGATCATCATTTCGCAAATGAGGCTAATAGGCGATTAGGCAATGGAATTTATTTCTATGGCGTAGTGTACATAACAGATGAGAAGACCCCAGTTGGGAAATTAATTGAAGACCTTGAATTAATAGCTAATGTGGCAGATTATTCATATTTCAATGGGAAAAGAATAGAATATCTGCCATATTAAGAAAGTGTTAAACAAATTTATCCATTCCCTTAAAAGTGGAGTATATAAATGGAACCTGTTTTACAAATAGCATTAGATTTTGTTACGCTTAACAGAGCTATGAAATTGGCAGAGGAAGCGGTTGCCGGCGGAGCAGATTGGCTTGAAGCTGGAACTCCGCTTATTAAAAGCGAAGGACTTGATTCTGTCAGGGAACTGCGAAAACGCTTTCCGAATCATACAATCATCGCCGATATGAAGATAATGGATGCCGGACGTATCGAAGGCGAAGCCGCCGCTAAAGCAGGTGCAAACATCGTCGGCGTGCTTGGTGTTGCGCCAGATTCGACTATAAAAGAATGTATCGAAGCTGGTAAAAACTACGGCTTTGAGGTTATTGTTGATATGATCGGCGTCTCTGATGTTGCAACACGCGCCAAACAGGTTGAGGAGTTTGGGGCAAATTATGTTGGTATTCATATTGCAATTGATGAGCAGATGATAGGTGTATCGCCATTTGAGAGATTGAAAAAGGTCGCTGAGGCTGTCAGTATACCTATTGCTGTCGCTGGTGGCATAAACTCTGAGACTGCGGCAGAAGCTATCGAAGCCGGCGCAAGCATAATAGTTGTAGGTGGCGCTGTCACTAAAGCACCAGATGCGAAATCTGCAACCGAGGACATCAAAAAGGCAATAGTAACTCGTCAGAAGATCGAAACAAAATGGTTCAAGAGGGTTACAGGAGACGAGATAAGAAAGGTTTTACATGAAGTATCTACTGCCAATATCTCTGATGTGATGCACCGCGCTCGTGAACTGGAAGATATAAATGCTGTCGTTCCCAATACCAAGCTGGTTGGTAAGGTTGTAACTGTAAGAACATACCCGGGTGATTGGTCAAAGCCTGTTCTGGCGATTGATGAAGCTCAAGAAGGTGACGTTATTGTTATAGATGCTCAGGGTAAAGGTCCGGCGGTCTGGGGTGAAGAGGCTACACGGAGTTGTATACAGAAAAAAATCGCTGGTGTTGTGATTAATGGCGGTATCCGTGATGTATCTGAAATTCGCAAGCTTGGTTTCCCTGCCTTCTCGAAGCTTGTAATGCCTGCCGCTGGCGAACCCCGTGGCTGGGGCGAGATCGGTGTGGAAATAAAGATAGGCGATATTGAGATCAGCAATGGTGATTGGGTCGTTGGTGATGATGATGGCGTTATGGTCATTCCAAAAGACGAAGCTGTTGAGATAGCAAATCGTGCTATGTCTTGGAAAGAGAAAGAGAGCAGAGAGATCAAAGAGATCGAGGAAGGTAGCACTCTGGGAAAAGTTTCGGAAGTATTTCGCTGGGAAAAGCATTGATAATCAAGTAAAATGATATAGCACGAAAGATTATTTTACAGAGGTATAGAGCTATGACAGATACATTAACCTATTTGGAAACACTTGTGCGAGAAACCCATAAGCCTGAAGCTGAATTGATGACTCTAGCATTTCAGACTGGTTTAAAGCAATTATGGCGAGAGCATATCCTGGGACGTTATTTGCGATCAGAGATTACTCGAAATAAAGCTATCGAAATCGTCGGTATTGATCTAGTAGAGTTAGCTGAACATCAACATAAGGCGATGATGGAGGATATCGCATGGGCAATGCAACAGTAAATATTGCTGTATCAGATGCCGGTACACTAATCCATCTGAGAGAATGTTGCTGAACAAAAAATTATGGTTCTTTGGTAATTTACGAGATAATATTGTAGGGGCGAAGCATTTGCCTCATAAACGCTGATTATATAATAACTCACAATAGCAAATGCTTCGCCCCTACGGAAATTTCCCTGTTATATCTCAAAGAGCCAAAATTATAAAGCGGAATTTATACGAAATGCGGATTGCTATTGTCGGTCCCGGTGCAATGGGATGTCTTTTCGCCGGGCTTCTAGTCGAGTCAGGTCAGGATGATGTTTGGCTTGTTGATAAGAACCAGTCACGAGCCAGCGAACTGAATAAAAACGGACTGACTATAGAAGGCGTCGGCGGAATACGCACAATCACTGGAATTCAAGTAACGTCCTGTCCTGATGAGATTGAGTACGCTGACCTTATATTAATTTGCGTCAAATCTTACGATACATTAAAGGCTACAAATTCTATTGCTCGTATAGTTGGGGATGATACAGTTATTCTCACATTACAAAATGGACTCACCAACGTAGAAATAATATCTAGTATACTGGGAAAGGATAAAATATTAGCTGGCATAACGTCACACGGTGCAACGATGCTTGACGTAGGGTATATAAGACATGCAGGTGTCGGTGATACTGTTATTGGCAAACCTTTTAAGTCGGAAATGATAACTGAAAAAAAAGTTGAAGATATTGCTGAGATACTGAAATCGGCAGGTTTTCTGCCAAAAATATCAGATAATATCTGGAGTTTCATCTGGGGAAAGTTGATTATAAATTCAGCTATAAATCCTATAACAGCTATAACAAAGCTTACAAACGGAGAACTACCGAAACACGAAGAAACTAAAAGATTACTCAGAATGACAGTGCAGGAATCTGCCCAAGTAGCTTATGCATCTCATATATCTCTGCCCTATGATGATCCTGTATCTGCTGTAGAATTAGTGTGCAGGTCAACAGCACTAAACGTATCTTCAATGCTTCAAGACATTCTAAAACTGAAGCAGACAGAGATTGATGCGATAAATGGAGCGATAATTGATAATGGTAGAGAATTTGGAATTGAAACACCGATTAATCAAGCCTTGACTTATCTTGTGAAAAGTATTGAATCAAGATGAATTTTTAGTAAATAAAGCATTGTAAGAGCTTGCGTAGTTCGCAGGAGATAATTAGGAGGATACTTAAATTGATGAATAGAATTTTGAGCGAAGTTGATCCGCAGATGTCAGCAATACTTGATGGTGAGATGAAAAGACAGCAGAACAGTCTCGTTATGATACCATCAGAGAATTATGCAAGCAAGGCTGTGTTGCAGACGCAAGGCTGTATAATGACCAATAAATACGCCGAAGGTTATCCCGGTAATAGATTTTATAACGGGTGCCAATTTATGGATATGGCGGAAAGCCTTGCAATTGAAAGGGCAAAAAAACTTTTTGGCGCAGAGCATGTCAATGTCCAGCCTACTACAGGCGCACAAGCGAATATGGCTGTATATTATGCTTTGCTAAACGATGGCGATACTTTTCTTGCTATGGATATAAATCATGGCGGGCATTTATCTCATGGAAGAAAGCAGAATTTTTCAGGAAGATATTATAATCCAGTATTTTATGGCGTTGAAAAGGATACTGAGATCATAGATATGAATAAAGTTCTTGATATTGCTCAACAATGTAAACCCAAGCTTATAGTTGTAGGCGCAAGCGCATATCCAAGAACACTTGATTTCAAGGCGTGGCGAGAGGTAGCCGATAAAGTAGGCGCATTATTGATGGCTGATGTAGCGCATATTATAGGTCTTATCGCTGGTGGTGTTCATCCCGATCCTGTACCTTATTGCGATGTAGTAACAACAACGACACACAAAACTCTCAGAGGTCCAAGAGGCGCAATAATCTTATGCAGAAAAGAGTTCGCAGAGAAGATTGACCGAGCAGTGTTCCCGGGTGTTCAGGCAGGACCTTTGATGCACGTTATCGCCGCCAAAGCTGTATCATTCAAAGAGGCTTTAGAATACGGATTTAAAGAATATCAGGCTCAGATAGTGAAAAATGCAAAGACTTTAGCTGATTACCTGATGAAAGATGGATTCAGGCTTGTTTCTGGTGGTACGGATAACCACTTGATGCTCGTTGATCTTTCAAATACAGAGCTTACTGGTAAAGAAGCCGCTGACTTGCTTGATGAATCTGGGATAATTGTGAATAAAAACTTGATACCTTTTGATACAAAATCTCCTCTCCTTTGTAGTGGTATAAGACCCGGCACCCCTGCGATAACGACACGAGAGATGAGAGAACCAGAGATGGAACTCATTGGCAATATGATCAGCCGAGTATTGAAGAACTCCAAAAATGCCCGATTGAGAAGCGAAGTCCGTCAAGAAGTCATGGAATTGTGTAGCAACTTCCCGATTTATCAAGACCTTGAGATTTGGAGATAATACTTGACTTTACGTAACTATTTCAGTCAGGAGATAAAGATATAAAATGGATAATGATATCAAGAACGCTTTTGAAGAAAAGTTAAAGACATTTGCAGAATCTCTCAATTCTTATGTCAGTACTCCTGATGGTCAATGGACAGTTAAAGGATTTATCGATATCTACCGAAAGGTATATACAATTTCTTCAGATACAAAAATTATCTCTAAAGTGTTAGAGATACACTTGTTTCCAAAAATACTGGAGTTTACTAATGAGAATAATTACAAGCTAGAGCCCGCACAAGAGCAAAATCACTATCCCGATATTTCTTTTGTAAGTCTTGATGGAACACATAAGTTTGCATTGGATTTAAAGACGACATACAGTGATCCAGAATATCCAGGATTCTGTAACGGTTTTACGCTTGGTTCTCATGGAGAATATTTTGTTAATCGTACCAGTAATAAAAACATCCAATATCCATATAAAGATTATTCAGGACATTATTGTCTTGGCATAATTTATAACCGTGCAGTAGCTTCATCAGTTGATGTAACCCAAACCTATAGTATAGATGATTTAGATTCTATCAATTCTGCTATCAAAGATTTACTTTTCTTTGTAGCTGAAAAATGGAAAATAGCTAGTGATAAAAGTGGTAGTGGAAATACTGCAAACATAGGTAGTATAAACAAAATATCAGATATTTTGTCGGGAAATGGAATGTTCAGCAATCTTGGTGAAGAATGGTTTGATGACTATTGGATGAATTATAATAAAATCATGAAACCAGATGGTAGCGGGAAAATCACAAACTTACGAGAATTTATAGAATACAAAGGTGGAGATACAAGCCTTATTGTACCAAAACCCAAAAAGACAAAGGCACATAAATGAAAGTTTTAATACCACCTATAAAATGTCAAGGTATTAAGAGCAAGTTAGTTTCATGGATACGAGATAATGTAAAATGGGACGGCTTAGGTAGATGGATAGAACCATTCATGGGGTCAGGGGTTGTTGGCTTCAATATGAGACCGAAAAAAGCTATATTCTGTGATAATAATCCTCATATAATTAACTTTTATAATGAAATAAAATCAGGCACAATAAATCCAGTTATTATAAGGCAATTTCTAAAATCAGAAGGACAAAAACTCTCTGAAAATGGACAAGATTACTATTACGAAGTAAGAAAGCGATTTAACAAACAACATAATCCTTTGGATTTTCTTTTTTTAAATCGTGCTTGCTTTAATGGTGTAATCAGATTTAATAGCAGTAGTGAGTTTAATGTTCCTTATGGTCACAAGCATGAGCGATTCTCTCAATCGTATATCACGAAAATAGTAAACCAAGTTAAATGGGTATCTGAACTTATAGGACTAAATGATTGGGAATTCCTATGCCAAGATTTCCGCATTACATTGTCCACGACTACAAACAGGGATTTTGTATATTGTGATCCACCCTACATTGGACGACACACAGATTATTACAATAGTTGGTCTGAAAAAGATGAAAAATCTCTTTATAGGCTTTTAATTTCAGGTGAAGCAAATTTTATATTATCAACATGGCATAGCAACCAACATAGAGAAAATTCTTATATAAATGATCTTTGGTCTGAGTTCAATATTTTAACTAGAGACCATTTCTATCACATTGGAGCGAAGGAACTTAATCGAAAACCTATGTTAGAAGCTTTGGTAATAAGCTATAAACCTAATAATATGAGCAATACATCTGTCATACAAAATGGAGCTGAACAGCTAACTTTTCTTTAACTTGCGTGCTATCAATTCATCCCAACCGGCTTCTGTCTTAGCGTCCTGAAAGGTACGTTCTGCAAAATAACGTTCACAACGCCAGAAAGACAACTGTACAAGAGAAGTGTCATAGGGTGCGTTGCTCAACGAGAAACTAAAGCTACCATCAGGTTCTCTATGCACAATAAGCCATTCTTCACGAATTACTTTACTATCAGAGGATACTGTCCATACTCGACAGGCAGCACACTAGCCAAAGAACTGACGGGAACAGGTCGGTTGTCTTTGGAGACTTGCATACAAGAAATCTGCGTATATCTGTGTTCATCTGCGGTTAATTTTCTGATTGAAAAGTGTTACCTCACCTTTCCTCTCCGTGCCTCAGTGTCCCCGTGTTTTTTCATGAATTATGACTATTCCCCAACTAACTGAAAAAACTTCTTGAGTATGTGTTTTTTATCTGCTAAAATGAAAACACAAAAAAGGAGATAATCATGAGATTTATAAAAATTCATTATTCGTGGATCATACTTGCAATTGGAACACTGACTGTATTTGGAGCATTGGGACTTGGACGGTTCGGTTATACAATGGTGTTACCTGCCATGCAAAAAGGTCTGGGTATGAATAATACTCATGCTGGAATTCTGGCAACAGCGAATCTGGCTGGATACCTTGCTTTGTCTGTTATCGGCGGGGCATTAGCATCACGTTATGGTCCAAGGAGAGTTATCACATTGGGACTAGCTATTTCTGGTGTTGGTATGCTACTTACTGGTACGGCTACTGGATTTATTTCAGCAATAATTTGGCGTGCATTGACTGGAATGGGCAGTGGAGCAAGTAACGTTCCTGCTATGGGATTAATGCAATCATGGTTTGCCAAAAAACGTCGTGGATTCGCTTCTGGAATTGCAGTCTCAGGCTCTTCTTTAGCTCTTATCCTCATTGGTCCTGCTGTTCCTTATGTTCTATCTGTATATAATGATAAAGGTTGGCGTATAAGCTGGTTCATCTTTGGGGGGATTACTTTGTTACTTGCTATTATTGGATTCTTTATATTGCGAAATCGTCCTTCCGATATTGGACTCAAGCCTTTGGGATTAGAAACTGATGAAAGTTCAGAAAGTCAAAAAATAGAAGGGCTTCATTGGGGGCATGTATATCGTTCTAGCGTTGTCTGGTATCTTGGGATAGTATATTTCGCATTTGGATTTTCTTATATGATTTATATGACGTTTTTTGTCAAAAGTCTGATTGTTGATGGCGGTTATACTCAGTTGTCAGCGGGTCATTTATTTATGCTAATGGGTTGGTTCAGTTTACTGTGCGGACTAATCTGGGGAACGGTTTCTGATGTAATTGGGCGCAAACGCACTTTATTTATTGTGTACTTGATCCATGCCTTATCATTCGGACTTTTTGCGTTATGGTCTGCTCCTGTTGGTTACACGCTCTCAGCGATCTTGTTCGGATTGACAGCATGGAGTATTCCAGCGATTATGGCGGCGACTTGTGGGGACGTGCTTGGCTCAAGGATGGCGCCGACTGCATTGGGATTTATAACACTCTTCTTTGGTATTGGGCAGGCTATTGCTCCAAGTATCGCCGGCGCCATTGCGGATGCCGTTGGTTCTTTCTCTCCAGCGTTTCTAATCGCCAGCGGAATGGCATTATTAGGCGCTATTGGCACGCTATTTCTTCGCTCATCATCTTTGCAGAACCAATAACGCCAATTTTAATGATATATACTTTAACAAAAAAACCTACTTTTATCTAATTCATTTTTTATTGCAATATCCACTCACACCACTCACACCACTCACACTTGCCATTAAACCCGCATGAATACTACGTTTACAGGCTTTTTATACCACTCACACTTCACTCACACCACTCACACTTCAATATTCCTTTGTCATTTAATGGTTCTTATGTTATAATTTTCTCAGTTATAAAACACAAATGCTACTAAGATCACAAAGATTTCTTATATTTTTATTCCTTCGTGTCTCTGTGGTTATTTTCTTTTTGTTTCTATAAGTGAAAAACTCGTATAAAGGAAAATAAGGTTTTTGCCGATATATTAGTAGCTTGACTTTGCCATATTTACATTATGAGTATTTGCAACCCAAGCTTTTAGTTTTGTATTATGAAAGGTGGTATCTCTATGGAAAACACTCTTTATTACGGTGATAATCTGGATATTATCAGAAAACATGTTCATGATGATTCAATAGACCTTATCTATCTTGATCCGCCTTTTAATTCAAAAGCTAATTATAACATACTCTATAAAGAGGTTTCGGGAGAATTCTCGGATGCCCAGATAACAGCCTTTGAAGATACATGGCATTGGGGAGATAATGCAGAAGCAACTTTTACAGAGATTATTGATACTGCTCCGGCAAATGTAGTAGAAATGGTGATAGCTTTTAGATCATTTATCGGCAATAATGACATGATGGCTTATCTTACAATGATGTGCATAAGATTAATTGAACTAAAGAGAGTTTTGAAAGATACAGGCTCTATTTATCTGCATTGTGATCCAACTGCAAGCCATTACTTAAAAATTCTGATGGATGCAATTTTTGATGTGAAAAATTTTAGAAATGAGATTATTTGGTGTTATAGAGGTGGTGGAGTTCCTAAAGAGGACTTTTCAAGAAGACATGATGTTATCTTCAGATACACCAAATCAGAAAATTATATCTTTAATGTAGATGCAGTTAGAATCCCATATTCTGAAGATAGTACGGAGCGTTTACGTTATAAAGCAAAATCATTCAGAGGAGAAAAAGTTTACGACAAATATGAGCCTAATCCACTAGGTAAACATCCAGAGGATTGGTGGGAAATTCAACCAATAGCGCCTTCTGCTAAAGACCGTCTTGGTTATCCTACCCAAAAACCAAATCAATTATTAGAAAGAATTATTAAAGCATCATCTAAAGATGGTGATACTGTTCTTGATCCATTCTGTGGGTGCGGAACTACCATTGCAGTTGCACAAAAACTCAATCGGAACTGGATCGGTATTGATATAACACATCTTGCCATAAACATAATTAAATTGCGATTAAAAGGCATGTTTGGTATAGAACCTAAAAAGGATTATAAGGTTGTAGGTGAACCCGAAGATTTAACATCAGCAATAGCACTTGCCAACCAGAACCGTTATCAATTTCAATGGTGGGCAACATCCTTGATAGATGCAAAACCTTATGGCGATAAAAAGAAGGGCAAAGATACAGGTATTGACGGATTCATATTTTTTATGGATAAAGGACGTGAAACTAAAAAATGTATTGTATCAGTAAAAAGTGGTAAGGTACAACCTACCGACATAAGAGATTTGGGTTATGTATTGAGTAGGGAAAATGCAGATATTGGAGTTTTTATTACATTACACGAACCATCAAGTGGTATGATAAAAGATGCTGTATCGGCAGGTTTTTATAGATCACAGCTTTCAGGAAAGGATTATCCAAAAATCCAAATCTTAACAATTGAGGAATTGCTAAAAGGTATAAAACCCCAAATCCCAAATCAAATATCTCCATTCAAAAAAGCAACACCAAGCGAAGGAATACAGTTTGATTTAGTAGATACTGAAGAATAAGGATGTTAAAAAAAGTTAAAAGTAGAAGGTTAAAATCAACTCTCAACCTTCTAACTTTCAACAACTCTACTACTGATTACTCATTGAAGTGTGAGTAGTGTGAGTGAAGTGTGAGTGGTATAAAAAGCCTGTAAACGTAGTATTCATGCGGGTTTAATGGCAAGTGTGAGTGGTGTGAGTGGTGTGAGTGGTTATGTACATAATCCAATTTTATATTTTCCATATTGTGTTTTCTCTATATGTCCTGATTCAGATAATTTACTTACCAAGAATCTGATATTGACTGGATTTGCGCCTAAAATATCAGCTATCTCTTTTGGTGACATTGGTTCAGTTGATTGCTTGAGTGCGTCTATAATATCCTGTCGTTGCAGTGTTAAACGATAATCGTCAGCCTTGCCGAGTAATACCCATCCAGCTTGTGAGGCGTCAAATTTTAATGCTACCTCGCTTTCGTCCTCTATGTCACGCCCTATTCGGTGCATAACCGCATCAGTCTTTGAACGCTGTTTCTGTATTATCAGTGTGGAATCAGCGGCGCCAGTCAAGCCTGTTGTTCCGCTAACCATGTCCAGAGGGTCATCAGCAGTCGCTTTGCGTAAATGATGCAATACAAGTATGCCGATGGAGTACCTGTCCGATAGTGATTTCATACCTTCGAGGACTGCATAGTCGTCTGCATAGATTCCGTTATTGGCTGACGCTTTGCTTCGGACTTTCTGCAATGTGTCAATGATGATAAGTCTTGGATTCTGTTTATCGTTTATCCATTGCTCAAGCATTTTCAATCCGCCGTTATCGAGCTTTGGGAACTCAATGCGACATTCTAATGCCTTTGGCGCTGGCTCATTCTGCGTTACGATATTTATTCGTGACTTTAATCGCCGTAGGTTATCCTCCAGTGCAAGATAAAGCACATCACCCGATGACGAAATATCCAGACTACCGAGAAACTTTTGTCCTGATGCAACCGAAACAGCCAATGCTAAAGCCAGCCACGACTTGCCTATCTTAGGTTTGCCCGCAAGAATCGTCAGCCCTTGAGGGACATATCCGCGCACTATCCATTCGGGTTCAGAAATGCTCATCTGTTGCAGTTCAAAGGCATTAATAGCTCCATTTCTTTCATGTTTATAGGCATTTGGTACGTCGAGAATTTCGTTTGCCTCGATTAGCTTTGCGTTTAAGTCCTTGATTGAGTAGTCGTCATTAAATGCCAGCCTTGCAGCGCGTATTATGCTTCTGCGGTAGGCACAGGCTTTCACAATATCAACGTATGCCAATATCCGATTAGTTGCCTGTTCTGGTGTAAAAAGCGGGACGGAGTCTATACATTCATCCATATAAACCGCAGGCTCTATGTGATTTTTGTCGAATATCGCATCTCCACCAGTTTCTACTAACTGCTGTGTGACAGTGATTAAGTCAATCAGCTTGCCTTGTTCGTGCAGTACAAGCATTGCTGAGAAGATGGCTTGATGTTTTGCGATGTAAAAATGGTCAGTTGATAGCTCGGAGTTATAGACTGCCTGAACAGGCTCTGAGAGAAACGCAGGATTGAGCATGATACCTATAATTGCCCTTTCGGTATCGGGATTCTGAGGGGGAGTCTTATCCATAATTCACATTCTCCTATTAAAAAAAGATACCTCGATACATATATTTTCATAGTACATATCGAGGTAATACAGAGAAAATGTGAATTATTCATGAACTTATAGTGTAAATCATAAAAATGTGCTATAATAATACGACTTTTTGAGATGGTTCGTTTTCCTTATGAATTTGGGGTAACAAATCATTATTTAACCGCAGATGAACGCTGATTAACGCAGATAAGGAAAATATTAAAAATATCTGCGTGCATCTGCGTTTATCTGCGGTTAATTTTCTGATTAAAAGTGTTACACTGATTGTGAACCATGCCAATAAAAAATGTCCATATTATTTTATAAAAGGCAAAAATGACAAAAAATGACAAAAATCTGACACTCAACTTTATGGGTGTAAAACCAGCTAGTTTTGACAATGCTAGAGTAATTATCTTACCTTTTCCCTACGAGGGAACTGTTACCTACGGATCAGGTACTCAAAATGCCCCGAATGCTATAATCGAAGCGTCTTCACACGTAGAATTTTATGATGATGAATTAGATTTCGAGCCTTATGCACTGGGTATCCACACTTTGCCCGAAATGAAAACAGACTTTGATAGTCCTGATGATATGTTTCAATCTATTCAAGAGATCGGCACTAAACTTGCCGAAAGTGGAAAGCTTGTAATTATGCTTGGTGGTGAACATTCCATAACACCCGGTATGGTTTCGGCTTTTGCCAAAATTTATGATGGTGTATCTGTCCTTCAATTGGATGCACATGCTGATTTACGTGATACTTACAATGGGTCAAGATACAATCATGCCTGTGCCATGCGCCGTGTTTTAGAGCATTGTCCGTCAGTTCAGGTAGGTATAAGAAGCCTGTCTCATGCTGAGAAGCGTTTTATTGACTATAAACAACTACCAGTTTTTTTTATGCGAGATATGAAACATTCAGATTGGATGGATGATGCCATAGAGAGATTATCGGAAAATGTATACGTGACTCTTGATCTGGACGTTTTTGACCCATCTATAATGCCATCCGTAGGTACGCCAGAACCTGATGGGATGTTATGGAATGATGTTACGACTTTTCTGCGAAAACTGGCTGATAGACGAAAAATCATCGGCTTTGACGTGGTAGAACTCAGTCCTCAAGAGGGAAATATAGCACCAGATTTTCTTACTGCAAAACTTATATATAAAATGATTGGCTATACTCTTTTAGAAAATAGAAAGCAAACGGAATCCGTGAATATACAGGATAAAAGGGGAATAGATATGGCAAATATGACAGTAAAAACTTACGTTTTACAGCTTACTGATTCTGCGACTGAATTAACTTGCGCGATGAAGATCGATCCAGAATTATCTACTTCATACAGGGAAGTTCTCGATAAATACGTTAATATAATAAACAAAGAGATCATGACTCCCGAATCTGAAAAGAATCTGAGTATCATTCAAGATTGTATCTACAAAATTGATGATAAAGGGGAATTGCTTGATCTTTATGATGGGATTATAGTAAAACATGGAGACGATATTGTTGATCTTGATGATGAGACGACTTATGAGTTCGTTCATCCAGAAGACCAAAACGGTTTTATGCTCCTTGATTTAGCCATTGACCGCTCCCAGATCACAGAGGAAGGCAATCCTTATGGTTATAACATCAGGCAATGGAAGAAGAATCAGGATATTTTTGAGAAATTCGTTACCGATTGCATCACTGAGAAGCATGGATCAGAAGCTGATAGAATTTTGCAATTAGATACTCAGGAAGATAAAAAAAAGTTTCTATTAGCAATTAGCAGAAAAATATGGGAAAGTGATTTTGAGCTATATTCACGCTTTATCGGAGATAAACAAAGATTCAAGGACCCATCAGAAACCTTGAAAAACATCATATCTGGTAGAGGCGGTACTTGCACAGAGAAATCTTCAGCGATGAAAATGCTAACCGATGTTTATGGATTTGAGTCTGAATACCTTCTTGGAGGACCCGGTGCAAAAGGTCCATTTCCTGCCAATGCGCTTCGCAAAATGCTGACGACTATGGATTTTTCACTCGGTAAAAAATATATGGCTTATTGGCAACATGCGTCGCTTCTTTATAGCGTTGATGGTGAAGATGTTATGATTGACGTCACCAATGGCAACGTACCTTTCCTTTTCCTGACAGGTTACGATTCTGTTCTTCCGTCACTCGGCGGAACGAGATCTGTTCTTCCGTCACTCGGCGGAACGAGAATTGAAGAATTATTAAATCCAAATAATAAAAAGAGCGTTAAGGTCAGAATGATCATGGATAATGAGGAGTTTTATTATCACGTTATTCCGCAGGATATTCCAGAAAATCTAATAACTGCTATGCAGGACTGGATAGAGAACGTTGACCTTATAAATGTTTTTGATGATGGGCTTGGACTATTGATCCGTGAAGATTACTACGTTTGCCCGCTTATGTACCACGAAGATGACGATAAGCTAAAACAATATGATTGGTGGCTTGAGATGAAGGATCAGAAAAAACTCCCTGCGGTAGAGCTTCTGGATAATTACTCGTTGCCCGGAACTATTGTTAATGAATTTGAAAAGAAATATCCTCAGAAATTCGCTGACATTGTGGAAGCGGCGGATTACCTTGCAGAAAGATATAACGAGTCTTATCGTGAATCCGCAGATGATCCATTATATAACGTAGCCTACATTTTTGTGAAGCTAAAATAATAAACCATGCCCAAATCAGGTAGATAAAAAATGAAACAAACAAGCATATTTAATCACGTCATTGGACCTGTTATGCGAGGACCTTCCAGTTCTCATACAGCCGGGGCTTTTCATATAGGCAAAATGGCACGTTCCCTATTGGGGAGTCAACCATCAAAAACAGTATGTTATTTTGATACAGATGGCTCTTATGGTAAAACGTACCACGAACAAGGGGCAGACCTTGCCTTTGCAGTCGGACTTATGGGCTGGGACCTTACCGATAATCGCTTTTTCGATGCGCTAGATATAGCGACTAAAGACGGACTGGAAATCAAATTCACAGTTCAAAAGCTGAAAAAGCCAGATCATCCCAACACGATTGACATACAATTATCTTCCATAGATGGACGCCAACTTGAAACCAGAGCCAACTCAATAGGCGGTGGCGCTGTTGAATTTACTCGTATCGAAGACTGGCAAATAAGCTTTACAGGAAACGCTTACGAGATTGCAGTAGAAGTAGAAGATAAAGCAGAAGCACAAACTTTAGAAGCATTAATCTATGACAATGAGATAATGGATGAACCAATGTTGCAGTCACGAGATGGTTTGTCGCTTATATGTATCAGGCGTAAATCACCATTGTCTCAGCAGATACATGAAAAGATAAAAGATTTAATTGGATTTAGACGAATGTGGATTGCAGAACCGGTATTTTTCGTACCAAAATCCGATCCCATATTCTCAAGCGCAAAAGAAATAATATCCATTGCTAATGAACGTAGAATTTCACTTGGGCAGTTGGCACTCGAATATGAATCCAAACTACTCGGAATGACAGAGAAAGAAGTATTAGATGAAATGATCCGTCGTTTTAATATCATGAGAGAAGCCGTAAATAATGGACTAAAAATGACTTCTAGTGGGATGCAACTTATCGAACCAAGCGCAGGTAAAATATACAACGCCGAAGCTGAGAAACGAGTTGCCATTGGTGGTCTGCACACAAGAGCGGCGGCACGATCTATGGCAGCTATGCACGTAAACAGCAGTATGGGAGTAGTCTGTGCCGCACCGACTGGAGGATCTGCTGGCACACTTCCGGGAACAGTCGTCACGTTGGTAGAAGACAAAGATTTGAGTCTGGAAAAAGCCGCTATGTCTTTACTTGCCGCTGGAATCATAGGTGTTATAGTCGCTAACCGTGCTACTTTTGCCGCCGAAGTTGCTGGATGTCAGGTAGAGATCGGTGCGGCAGGCGCAATGGCTTCTGCGGCTGTCGTTGACGCCTTCGGAGGCAATGCCCAACAGGCGACTGATGCCGCCGCTATCGCCTTCCAGAACTCTATGGGTTCCGTGTGTGACTTAGTACAGGGGTTCGTCGAAATCCCATGCCACACCCGAAATGCAGTAGCGTCTTCTAATGCTTTCATCTGTGCCGATTTGATACTCGGAGGCTATGCAAATCCCATAAATCTTGACGAAACCATAGATGCAGTATATTCAGTAGGAAAAATGCTCCCCCCTGAACTCCGTTGTACTGCGCTTGGAGGATTGGCAACAACTCCTTCAGCACTAGCAATGAAACGTCTGCGTAAGTAGATTTAACCCCAAAGGAGCGTCATAAAGACATGATATTTCAGGAGGCATTATGCAAATTAGAATTCTCTCTGCCGATGACGTTAAAACGGCTCTAACCATGCCCAAAGCGATTGACGCTATGAGGATTGCATTTGGACAGCTTTCTGCTGGTCAGGCAACGTTACCATTACGACCACAGATTTCCACAGACAATGGTGATACCCTTTTTATGCCCGCTTATCTGCATCAGACTCATGATTTAGGAATCAAAATTGTCTCTATTTATGGAAGTAATCCAGATAAAGGTTTACCTCGAATTACTGCGACAGTCTTGGTACTTGATCCAGAGACTGGTATTATTAAAGCATTCATGGATGGGAGCAGTCTTACTGCCATTCGTACCGGGGCATGTGGCGGTTTAGCAACAGAGCTTTTATCACGATGGGATTCAAAGACTGTTGCTCTGTTTGGCGCAGGCGTGCAGGCAAGGACGCAGTTAAAAGCGGTTATGGCTGTGCGAGATATAAAATATGTGAATCTAGTGAGTCGAACACAAGCTTCTGCCCAAAAGTTAGCAGAAGAGATTGCCACATGGATAGAATCTCCTGTCGTCAAAATTGCTTCAACACCCAAAGAAGCGATTCAGGATGCAGATATTGTCATCACTGCAACAACTTCATCAACTCCTCTATTTGATGGTAATGATCTTAGACCCGGCACACATATTACTAGCATTGGTTCTTATACCCCAGAAAAAAGAGAAGTTGATACCATAACAATACAACGGGCAAGGATCGTCGTAGATTCAAGGGAAGCGTGCCTGATTGAAGCAGGAGACATTATAATTCCCAATGCTCAGATTGATGCAGAATTAGGTGAGATTATCAACGGAGATAAACCAGCACGTCAGTCAAATGATGAGATAACGTTCTTTAAATCAGTGGGCGTAGCGGCACAGGACGTCGCCGCCGCATCTGTAGTTCTCGCAGTTGCTGAAGCTTCTGGACTGGGAACTATCATTGAAATATAGTATCATTACCCGATTATTTTCTTAACCTTCATAAGCGAAGCAGTTTTAAGAAACCTTTTTAAACTTTAGGAATAGAACGCGGATAACGCGAATTAAACGGATTTTCGCGGATTTTTCTTTATTTCTTTCGATCCGCGCAAATCCACCTGATCCGCGTTTATCCGCGTTCTATTCCTAAAAAATTAACATCATTTATTAAAGTTGCTTAGGGGTATTCAGATTGAAATGGAGATAAAAATTTTGTTGACATGAGATTCTGTGAGGTTTATAATCAATAACAAAGGATCATGATACTTGGGGAACTATCAAGCTTTGTGGCAAATTAAAATAAAAGAGGTATACTCTCATGACTGGAAAAATGAAAGCGGCATTTCTTTATAAACCCGGTGATATACGCATCGAGGAGATAGACATACCAACTCCCAAAGACAACGAGGCTTTAATTAAACTCAAAGCTGTCGGCGTTTGTGGATCAGACGTGCATTTTTACGAAGTCGGCAGGATCGGGGATTTTGTTGTAAAAGAACCTTTGATTCTTGGACATGAATGTGCTGGCGAAGTAATCGAAGTCGGTAAAAATGTCACGACAGTCAAAATAGGTGATAGAGTAGCATTAGAGGCAGGCGTTCCGTGCAGAAAATGCGAGTTCTGCCGATCAGGGCGATATAATCTCTGTTCTAGCGTAGTTTTCCTTGCCGCCCCTCCGTTTCATGGTGCATACAAGGAATACATTGCCCATCCAGAAGATTTCTTATTTAAATTGCCTGACAATATGACTTTTGAAGAGGGGGCAATGATCGAGCCGCTTTCCGTAGGCGTTTATGCGGCTGAAAGGGGCGGGGTCAATGTAAAAAACACTGTGGCGATAATCGGTGCAGGAACCATCGGTCTGATGACGTTACAAGCTGTAAAAGCTAGAGGTGCGACTGATATTATAATCACCGATCTTGAGCCATTCAGGTTAGAGCTTGCGAAAAAGCTAGGGGCAACACACACCATCAACGCAAAAGAAGTAGATGCAATCCAAAAAGTGCTGGAATTGACGAATGGCGGTGCTGACGTTGTAATGGAGGCAGTGGGCGCACCTGCAACAATTCAGCAGACAGTAAAAATGGCTAGACCCGGAGCAGTGATTGTATTGATAGGTATGCCAACCGTTGATGATATACCTATAAGAATCGTAGAAGCTATCTGTAAAGAAGTTGACATTAGAGGTATATTCCGATACGCCAACGCATACAGACCTGCAATAAAGCTAGTTAGCAAAGGCAAGATTGATGTAAAGTCTATGATAACAACCAGATTTCCGCTTGATAAGGCTCAGGAAGCCCTTGAGTATCCGGGCAAGCATCCGGGGACGTGCATAAAAGTGATAGTGAATATAAATTAAGATGACAATGTTAGAGCAGATTGTTGCTGTTTTCGTGTTACTTTCAATAGTTATTAATGCTTACTCGCTATGAGTTCATTACCTCATCTAAAAAATATGTTCTGTTCTGGATAACACATGCTCTTGTAAAGCAGGATCAAGTTCAACGAATACCGCAGAGAATCCCCATACACGTACAACCAGCGTTCTATACTGATGTGATTTTGGATCAGAGCGTGCCTTTAGTAGAGTATCACGATCTATTACATTTGGCTGAAGCGTTGCAGTACATGGCATCTTGAGAAAAGAATCCACAAAGGCAACTAGGTTGTTGAAGCCATCTTCTCCCCTTATGGCAGTCGTATGAAAAGCCACGTCAAGCACAGAACCATGCGAAGCTCTGGTCAGATCGATCTTACTGATAGATTTAAGCACCGCTGTTGGTCCATTCTTGTCCATTCCCACGGCAGGAGAAAAACTATTAGCTGTCAGATCGCCTGATTTTCTGCCGTCAGGGGAAGCCGGTAACGCACTTTTGCCGTGAATACCAAATGACATGAATCCAGCCGCTCTCTTACTTCCATATCCATAAGGATTTTTTGCATTTTCGTGGATACCATCGCAAAAATATTCAGCGATGTCCTTCATTATCATATCTACCTCGTCTTTGTCGTTGCCATATTTCGGAGTACGGTTTAGTAGCATTTGTCGTAAAGGCTCATCATCTTTATAATCGGATTTAAGGGATGATATTAGCTTTTCCCAAGTGATAGTTTTATCATCATATATAAACTTCTTTATGGCTGAAAGACCGTCTGCTGTGTTCCCCATTTCTGCCATAATTTCCCCCCATATACTATATCTAGCACCTCTTGGGGAAGCTTTTTCCAGACAATCTTTTATACTTGCCGCAAAGAATGGGAATGTGACAGAATCATCAGGACCATTGTCTTCGGGCATAAATTGTTTAAGACGAGATTTGAAATCTGACAAAACATCGTCAAACGTCTCGTATTTATGCTCTTCTGCATGCATAACTGTCTCTCTGAGCAGTGTAAGGCTGTCGTGAACACGGAAGCTTATTGTGCCTTTACCACCGATTATCAATTCAGAACAACCATCGTTGCAGTAATCACGGGCATCCTCTATGGGTATACCAAGTCTGGATAGTGCGGGTACTATAACTTCATCATTGAAAACAGCCAGAACGTTAGCTCCTTTTGCAATTACACGACAACATTCATTCAAAAGCCTTTTTGGTGAACCACTAAAGAAATGCACATTCAGCTTTGGTTCAGGGAGCATGAGTTTGGCGCTTGCCTCGATACATTTGTACGTTAATTCATTGCAGGCATCCTCACCATCAGGAGTCTGACCAGCTAAGGCAATGTTGCGAAGGGAATCGTTATTTCCTGCAAAGTAATTGAGCTTTATCCACAGACATTCTAGCAGTTCTTGTGCTTCACTTCGTGTTATTTTACCTTCATCTACGTCATTTTTATAAAATGGGTACATCCACTGGTCAAAGCGACCTATACAGCCTTTTCCGCCGAAAATGTGAGTGAACCAGAATAATTGTAACGCCGAATGGAACGAAGTCGGACGTCCAGTAGCAATTTCGTAACATACGTCTGAGATTTTTTTCAGTTCATCTTTCCGTCTTGGGTTCGTTTCCAATAACAACATTTCGTTAGTATAATCAGCATATTTCTGGACATATCGGCAGGCAGAATCGTAAGATATTTCAACAGCCTGAAAGAAATCCCTTTTTTCAGGATCAGTCACATCCTTCAGATTTTCACGCGAATAATCTCTGATCCCTGTGAGTCCCATATTGAGGATCCTTTCGTGACCGGGCGGATAGTGGGAGTTATAATATCCAAGGTTTAACTCGCCCCTTTTTGGCAAAGCTAGATGACAGCCGACAATAAGCTCATCAGGGAAGATGAAAACGTCACTGGCATCGAGGAGTGCCGAAAAGTCCATACCATGTCCAGTCAAAGAGTTATCACCAGAACCGTGGACGTCTTTATGGATCAATCCTGCATTATGAGTTTTATTCCAGTATAACTCCCGTAATTTGTAGCTTCTACTTAATGGATCAATTTCTAATCGTATCCTATCTTCTACAATATTATCGATCTGCATCGTAAATACTCCTTTCCGTGAATCTCTTATATAATTGTAGACCAAAAACTATCTAAGCAGTTTTAAGAAACCTTTTTAAACTTCAGGAATAGAACGCGGATGACGCGGATTAAACGGATTTTCGCGGATTTTTCTTTATTTCTTTCGATCCGCGCAAATCCGCCTGATCCGCGTTTATCCGCGTTCTATTTCCTAAAAAATTAACATCATTTATTAAAGTTGCTTAATCTGTTTGACATTCAAAAAAAATATTGTTACTATAATAATGTAATCGTTAAAAAATGCCATTTTGACATAGTATTTCAACGTTTTTCACAACCCCCTAGCCCCATAGCCATTAAGCTAAGGAATTTTGCCAATTCCCCCTTTAGCTAAAGGGGGATAAAGGGGGATTTGATTAAGGCTATCGGATCAATAGATACTTATAAATATTAATGGTGTTATGATGAGAAGCTAAATACCTTTAGATAGATTCATTCAATATATGTTTATTTAATCAAATTCCCCCTTCCCCCTTTTAGCTAAACTAATCTTTACCCACAAATGATAGATATTGTAGGAACAAAGTCTTTTCCCTCTTTAGCTAAAGAGGGATAAAGGGAGATTTGATTAAGGTTTTGGGTCATTTGGTTCAATAGATACTCAAAAATATCAATAGAGTTATTGGTAATATGCCGAAATACCTTTGAATAGATTTATTAATATTTATAGTTTGTTTAATTAATCAAATTCCCCCTTCCCCCTTTTAGCTAAAAGGGGGTTATAAATCCTCTATCTACAAGGGTTTATAGACTTGTGGGTAAAGATTAGTTTAGCTAAAAGGGGGTTACAAATGCTTTATTCACGTGGTTTTATAGGCTTATGAGTAAAGATTAATATAATAAGTTTGAATTATCAAAATCTCTTAGCTTAATGCCTATGCCCCTAGCCCCCTTAGCAAACTAATCTTTACCCACAAATCATAAATATTGTGGAAACCAAGTCTTTTCCCTCTTTAGCTAAAGAGGGATTAAGGGAGATTTGATTAAGGTTTCGGATCAAGAGACATTCATAAATATTAGTGGCGTTGTTGATGAGATACCAAAATACCTTTGGTAAGTTCATTCAGATATATAGTTTATTTAATCAAATTCTCCCTTCCCCCTTTTAGCTAAAAGGAGGTTATAAATCCTCTATCCATAAGGGTTTACAGACTTGTGGGTAAAGATTAGTTTGCTAAGGGGGAATGTTGACACGACTCGATTTATTCCCCCTTAAAAAAGGGGATACTCCATAAGATTCCCCCTTAAAAAAGGGGGCTAGGGGGTTGTTTTTTAGAACGTTTATGTATTTTTTTAACGATTACAATATAAATATTTCATAATAATTTCGGCAAGAATACTCCCGCATCCCCGTTTTCACGAGGACAGGTTTTATGCGGGAGGTTATTGACCTTGCAAAATATACTTTCATCTATGGTATCATAAGTGTTCTATAAAATCAACGCTTTTTGGATTATACGGAGTTAAAATATGAATTGGAATGCAAAATGGATAACTATTAAAGGTCAAGAGTCATCTCAAAACTTCTGGTTTTGCGCTAGAAAAACATTCGATCTATTTGAAGAGATACGAGAAGCTAAGTTACACATAACCGCAGATTCGAGGTACGTTGTCTGGGTAAACGGACAAAGGCTTGGTCGAGGACCAATCCGTAGCTGGCATTTTGCTTATCATTACGATACTTATGACTTGAGCAATCTTCTGTATCTGGGTGAGAACGTCATCTCTGTTCTTGTGACGCACTATGGTGTAGGAACTTTTCAGTACCTACCGGCACCTACTGGTCTAGTCGCTCAAGTTGAGATCACAAAAACTGATGGTAAAATTGAGTACGTCAGTACAGATAACTCGTGGAAGGTGATGGAGCATCCATCTTATGATCGCCGTACACCAAGGATAGCATGTCAGCAGGCATGGGTTGAGCATTTTGACGCTAGAGTTGAACCCATTGGTTGGCAGGATATATGTTTTGATGATTTGCAATGGGAAGATGCCGTTGAGATCGGTGACGTTGGTTGTAAGCCATGGACTAGCCTTGTTCCCAGACCGATACCGTTTCTTACTGAAGAACCCATGTACCCGGTATCTGTGGTTAGTTCCCGCCTTGTAAATCCACCTGATCAGGTTTGGGCAATGAATCTTCGCAATAACCTTCTTCCCGATGATTTTGACGCTAATCCTCGCCCGCTTTGTGGTTTTATTGCTACAACTATCAATGTTGATCGGGAGACTGAAGTTACCTTCAAATTCCAGAGCAGTTGGGTAAATGCGACTGGAAGATTGAGAGTCAACGGTAAAGATATAGACAGAGTCCCCGATCATTTCAGCCGATGGGCTGGCGGAGCCTCTTTGACTTTTAAGTTAAACCCCGGTGATAACCTATTAATCTGGGACGTTACAGCTAATTATCACGAATGGTCAAATAATTTTCCTGTGGAATCATCCACATTGCTTGAACCTGTTGCCCCCTGTGTTAAAAATGCACGTTTCGCTACGTTCGGACCCTTTAAGTCCAACAGTGACCCTGATTTCACATCAGTCTGGAACGCTAATAACGCAGATGATTTAACGCCATACTCTAATTATGTAAAACCCATCAGTCCGGAAGATGAAAATAGCGCACACGTATATGGATTGACTGTCTGGGCAAAGCCATCTGACGAAAATCCTCAAGTTGATTATGTAGATTCAATGTGTTTGGCTAATAATGATGTAACGACTATATATCCCGCAGAGGATGGATCAGACATTGAACTGATACTGGACTTTGGAAAGATGGGCGTTGGGTTCCTTGATTTTGATGTGGATACACCCGAATGCGTTATAATGGACTGGCTTGGCTTTGAATCTTATCAGGATGGTGTTCTTGATTACTCGTGGGGCATGAATAACACAATGCGTTACATTACACGCTCCGGTTGGCAGAATTTCCATTCAGTTGTGCGCCGGGGTGGGCGTTATTTCATTCTCACCATCCGCAATCTGACTGAGCCAATGCGCATCCGCCAAGTAAAGTCACTGCTTAATACATATCCTGTCGTTCATCGAGGGGATTTCCTTTGTAACGACCACCTATTGAATCAAATATGGCGCATCGGTAGGTACACAACACAGCTTTGCAGTGAGGATACATTTGTGGATTGCCCGACTTATGAGCAGACCTTCTGGGTTGGCGACTCACGTAACGAGGGAGCAGTAAATCACGTGGCTTTTGGTGAATACGCACTGTCACGCCATTGCTTGTTACTTGCGGCGCAGTCGTTGAATAGGTCTCCGGTAGTGGAATCTCAGGTGCCAAGCGGTTGGGAGAATATACTTACAGCATGGAGCCTCCTTTGGGCGCTGGCATGTGAAGAATATTATCAGACGACTGGTGAAATGGACTTTTTGCAAGAGATATATCCCTACATGGAAAAACAGGCACGTAACTTTGAGAAAATGCTTACTACAGACGGCTTACTTGATATTGAAGCGTGGAATATGCTGGACTGGGCGCCTATGGATACACCCGGTGCTGGAATCATAACTCATCAAAACGCATGGCTAGTTGAAGCTTATCGCAGAACTGCAAAAGTAGCAAAGATATTGGGTAAAGACTTTGATGCAGATTATTATATTCAAGTTGCAGAAAAAGTTAAAGCAGGCATAAATAAACGTCTCTGGAGTGATGAAAAACAGGCTTATATTGACTGCATCAGAGCAGATGGATCGTTAAGTCCTATTGTCAGTCAGCAGACTAATACAGTCGTTTTCCTCTGTGATTGTGCTACCGATGACCGAAAAGGTATAATACGAAACTACATGGCAGAAGCACCGCAAGGATTTGTCAGAATTGGTAGCCCGTTTATGATGTTCTTTACCTTCGAGGCTTTGACTCACACCGGTGATTTTCAGAAGATACTTGACCTTTCACGAAAGCATTGGGGATTCATGCTTGATAAAGACGCAACGACTTGCTGGGAGACATTCCCCGGACACGAACTCAGCAATCGCTGGACACGAAGCCATTGCCACGCATGGAGTGCGGCGCCGACGTACTTCCTCAGCACGTATCAACTAGGCATCCGACCACTTGAAGCTGGATTTGCAAAGGCATTGATCGCACCAGAACCTGCCGATCTGAAATGGGCGAAGGGACGTATGCCAACGCCTAAAGGCAATATATTCGTCTGGTGGCAAAAAGAAGACGACAAATTTGATATACAAGTCGAATTACCCGAAGGCGTCAGCGCACAGATAAAATTACCCGTCAATCCAGAGGAATTCCCCGATCTAAAGGTTGAAGGCGATGCAAAATTTACAACATTAAAAGATAAAAGTTGCTGGATAATTGAGGTAGAAAAAGGCAAGAATATCCATGCCATTGCTTCAAGATAATATTAATACTACGAGTTTTTCAGTTAGTTGAGTAATAGTCAGAATTCATGAAAAAACACGGAGACACAGAGGCACGGAGAGAACTTAGAAAGTATGAAGGATGTGTGATGAAGGATGAAACTATAATACTCGTTTCTTCTTTTTCATCCATCATCCTTCCGCCTTCATCTTTTTTCTCCGTGCCTCTGTGTCTCCGTGTTTTTTATATTTTACGTGCTAAGTGGAAAACTCGTATTTATTTTTGACAATGCCAATAAATCCGATGAGGTATTAAGATATGAAACCATTTTGGACCGGTGATGTTATGGAAGGCGAAAGCCTGTTCTTTGTGAAGAATGAAGATGAAATGCCGAAAGACTCACTTCTATTCACACCCAAAGAAATCCTATCCGTCAAAAGCGCATCAGGCGAGATTTTGTATAATAAAGGCAGTGACTATGTTCTAAGTTCAGAAAGAGTTTTATCGCTTCCCGAAGGTTCCAGAATCCCATTCAAGACAGCCGAAGAAATGAAGCCCGCACCAAACTCACCGCAATCAATTGCCGAGTGTCGTGATGGAAAAAGCTATCTATTTTTCGGTGAGGGTTATGTTTTCCATGATCTGCAAGTCGAAGTAACCTATACTCACAAAGATGAATGGAAATTCCAAGTACCAGTATATTCGCTGGATAATCTTCCGAAGGTCAAAACTAAGCTGATGAATAAATTACCGCTAAAAGTGGTGCTTTTCGGTGATAGTATCTCAGCAGGAGGTAATGCGTCCGGGTTTACTGGAGCAAAGCCTTTTATGCCTCCTTATGGTCAACTTGTCGTCAATGAGCTTCAAAAATTCTATGGTTCCGAGATCACGTACAAAAACCATTCGGTAGGAGGAACAGCATCTGGATGGGGATTGCAGAGCATTAAGGTTGTCGCTGATGAGATACCCGATCTCGTTATACTCGCATTTGGCATGAATGACGCTAGTGGGAGAGTTTCACCAGAGCAGTTTATAACCAATATTCAAAAGCAGATGGAAGCAGTAAGAGAAGCCCAACCTGATGCGGAATTTATCTTAGTCGCCACAATGACAGGTAATTCTGAATGGACAGCCTCAGCGCCTGATCTTTATCCGATATACAGGGACGAGTTAGGCACTTTATGCAAAGATGGGGTAATTCTTGCAGATGTAACGTCAATATGGATTGAGCTTTTGAAGCGCAAAAGCTTTGCCTCGCTTACAGGAAACGGCGTTAATCATCCTAACGATTTCGGTCATCGCATCTATGCGCAGGTGATTCTTTCACTATTGATGGAATTACCCACGACTAATGAGCATTAAATAATTAATCGGGTAGTTGATCCGTATTCAAAAGGAGAAGTCAATTCCTCCCCATGACTGAAGGCAGGAGTATCCTTGCCGAAACATGAAATGAAACTCTATAATATACTTTTAATAAACCCATGGATATACGATTTCGCCGCTTTTGATATGTGGTCAAGACCTTTAGGATTGCTGTATATAGGCGGATTATTGAAGGCAAACGGTTATAGTATATCTCTGATAAACTGTCTGGATAGATACAATCCTGAATTACTGAAATACCAGAATCTCGATAAACCCAAGAATAACGAATACGGATGTGGAAAATTCCATAAAGAGATAATCGAAACGCCCTCGGTGCTTCAAAACGTGCCTAGAAAATATGGTAGATATGGTTTGCCGATGCACTTATTCCGAAAGGAATTGGCAAATGTTGAAAAGCCTGATGTTATACTCGTTACTTCTGGCATGACATACTGGTACACAGGCGCATTTGACGCTATCAAAGAAGCGAAAAGCCAATTTCCGGGTATTCCTGTAATTCTAGGTGGAACTTATGCGACTCTCTGTTATGAACATGCGGTTAAAAATTCGGGTGCTGATTACGTCGTCTGCGGTGAAGGTGAACTCAAAGCTCTTGAGCTAGTTCGGAATCTAACTTCTTTAAATCCCCCTGACCCCCTTTTCCAAAGGGGTAATTTTGGTATTGATATATCTTTAAATCCCGTTAATCCTATTTTTCAAAGGGGGAATTTTGGTATTAACGATTATCCTTATCCAGTGTATGATCTTTTGACTAATAAAGAATCTCTCGCTATACTTACGTCCAGAGGATGCCCTATGGGATGTACTTACTGTGCGTCAAGTCTTGTTGCTGGCGAATTCAGGCAGAGGGAGCCAATAAAAGTAGTTGATGAGATAGAATATTATCACAAAACTTTTGGGACAAAGAATTTCGCTTTCTATGATGATGCGTTATTGTTAAACTCAGATGAGCATATATCAATCATCTTAAAAGAGGTAATCCGCAGGAATCTTGATTGCTCTTTCCATACACCAAACGCCATGCATGCGAACCAGATCACAAAATCGCTGGCACAACTGATGTTTAATTCAGGCTTCAGGACCATCAGGATAAGCCTTGAAACTTCTAACGCCACTAGACAACGAGAAATCGGGAACAAGGTATCATCAGAGGGATTTCGGGAAGCTGTAATCAACTTAAAAGCGGCTGGTTATAAAGGAAAAGAGATAGGTGTTTACGTCCTTATCTGCCTTCCGGGTCAGCCTTTAGAAGAAATGATCGAAAGCATTAGATACGTCTATGAGTGCGGGGCAGTGACGAAAATAGCGGCTTATTCACCGATTCCGAATACTGACGAATGGAAAAAAGCTATCAAGCAATATGGTCTTGATCAAGATGCTGATCCGCTTTTGCATAATGACTCCATCTATCCCATAAGACCGTATGGAATAACAATTGATGATATACAAAAAGTAAAGGCGATTGCTTTGGAATATAATAACACTTTAAAATAACCCTAAAGGCTAGGAATATGGATACAGTAAGTATATGGTCATCTAAAGCTGAAAAATACGCAAAATACAGATGGGGTTATGCACCACAGGCAATCCAAGCCATTCTAGATATAACCAATATATCTTGCGAATCTACTTTAGCTGACATAGGATCAGGTACGGGAATCTTAACCAAGCATTTCTTGGGTAAGGTTAAAATTATTTTTGCAATTGAACCTAATCCACAAATGAGGCAAATAGCAATAAAAGCTTTAGAACAGCATTCAGCTTTTCGTAGTATTGACGGATATTCTGATGCAACTACATTACCAGACCAATCCGTTGATCTGATTATCGTAGGAGAAGCACTGCATTGGTTTGTGCCAGAAACTACAAAAAATGAGTTTAAAAGGATTCTAAAACCACGTGGTTGGCTTGCTATCTTAAAAAATAATGGAACTGATAAAGAATTAGGTGAAGCATTAAAAGAAATTTGTATTGAAAAGAATGGATGGAATGCTCCTCTTGAAAGACCGTCGAGTGTTCCTATTAATTATTACTATGATAATCAGGATCCAATGAAATTGATGTTCTCTCAGTTATATCAAGAAACATTTGAAGAATTTGTTGGCGCACTCTCTTCGACCTCGAATGCACCAGATGAAGATAACCCTCTTTACATTAATTTCGAGAATTTAGCAAAGAGAATTTTCGATAGGTACAAATCCGAAGATAAAATCAATATTAGCTATTCAACAGAATTATTTTTAGGGCAAATAAATATATAAACCTCAAGATAAAAATATGGAAATTTACCTATATCTGGACAAAAATACCCTTTTTCATCGCTTGCATCCTATAACGAAAATATTCAGCCTATTATTGCTATTTGTGTTGGCACTAATATTTACCCATCCTCTATATGTATTAGCCATCACTATTATTGTCCTCATTATAGGTGGATTAAGCAAAACTCTTTCAAATCTGATCAGGATAAAAACAATCTTGATCCTACTGATAGTCTTTTGTTCAATACTTTGGACGTTTTTTATTAAAGGAACAACTGTATTATGGCAACTGGGAGCTTTAACCGTTTACAAGGAATCAATGCTTCATGCGATAGCTATGGGATTGCGATTTGATACGGTTCTTGTATGCGGGATGATCTTTCTATCATGCACAAAGATCGAGGAGTTTACTGCTGGTCTGAATAAATTGGGCATGCCTTTTCCATTGAGTTTTGCCCTTTCGTTAGCTTTTAGATTAGTACCGACGTTTTCGTCCACTACTGCAACAGTTATACAGGCGCAAAAATCCAGAGGATTGGATTTGGAAAGCGGTTGGATATTACAGAGAATAAAAAAGTACGTTCCGTTGCTTGTACCGATATTCATCTACGCAATAAGAAATGCCGATCTGTTGGCAATGGCGCTGGAATCGAAGTCATTTGGGATTAGAAAAAATCGTACTTATTACCAGCAGTTTAAAGTGACCTTTGCAGATTATTTTGCTATAATATTTCTCATAATCTTGAATGCTATATGTATCTATATTAGATATACGAGTTTTTCAGTTAGTTGATGAATAGTCATAATTCATGAAAAAACACGGAGACACAGATGCACGGAGAAAAAGGATGAAGGCGGAAGGATTGGAAGATTGAAACTAGGTAAAGTAATCTTCAAATCTTAGAATCTTCAAATCGTATTCATCCCTCATACTTTCTATGTTTTCTCCGTGCCTCTGTGTCTCCGTGTTTAATTTCTTTCATACTTTCTATGTTTTCTCTGTGCCTCTGTGTCTCCGTGTTTAATTTCTTTCATACTTTCTATGTTTTCTCTGTGCCTCTGTGTCTCCGTGTTTAATTTCTTTCATACTTTCTATGTTTTCTCTGTGCCTCTGTGTATCCATGTTTAATTTCTTTTTATTTCTATAAGTGAAAAACTCGTATTAGATATGGGATTATTGGACGTAATCCCATATACTATAATCCTATTGAAGCGATGGAACGACCCAATATGGCGCGGGGGCGTCTACCCATTCGGGCATGCTCAATCCAGTCGGATCGAATACAATATCGCCAGCCCTTATGGTCATAATACAATCTAGTTTGTGCTTTCCTGTCATCTTAGCCCTTCCGCAGTCTGCAAATCCGAAAGTTCCTTCCAGACGTTTAAGCACCGCAACGTCAGCCTCTGAGCCTGCGCTAAGTGTTCCCAATTCTGGATGACCTATTTCTCTTGCAGGCGTTACCGTTGACCGATATATTACTTCCTGCAATGGCATCCCTATGCTCAAATACTTAGACATGGTATTTAGCGTGCTGACGACAGGTCCGTTTATATTCCCTGTATGCAGGTCTGTGCTTATGGAGTCTGGATAGAAACCGTCGTTCCAAGCAGGTACGGCGCTTCGGAACCAGAAACTACCGGCGCCATGCCCTAAGTCAAATATAACGCCCCTTTCACGAGCTTGCCACATATAGTCATAGACTTTGCCATCTTTATCAACGATAGGGAATTGTTGAGCAAAGACGTGAGTGTGAATATCCCCGGGTCTTAGTTTCTTCAAAATCAGGTCTGAATATGGTCGCTCAGGCAGACGAGGCCAGAAATCAACCATGACAGGCTTTCCGCAGATATTGCCAGCTTCAACAGCAGATTCCACAGATGCCCATGGCGGATGCTCAGAGTCCCAGGGTTTACTCGTCCAATAATGCGCCGCCTTAATACCTACGATAATATCTGGGTATATTTCAGCCATAGAAGCGGCGATCTTGGGGTGCATCTCTTTTGGGTTTTGCTCTGTATCAGCCAAAACCATTCCCCCGCTGGCTACGTTTATGAAGGCAAGGATACGTACCCTTGACCTGTCAATACAAGTCTCCTTGAAATCTATAAAATTCTTCCAACCGGCGCTACCTGCATCTACGGTTGTTGTCACACCTGATGAAAACAGGTGATTGTCAGCATTTAAGCTAGATAACCATCCCGTATATACGTGAGTATGTATATCAATTATACCGGGAGTGACGTAATGGTCTGAAACGTCCACGACTTTTGTGGCTTCGCTTGCTGGAATATCCAGAGCAACCTTCTTGATCTTGTGGTCTTTGATCCCAACGTCCATCTTTCCGTCTATATTATTAGCAGGATCAATAACGCATCCACCCTTTAATAGCAAATCATAGACTACTTCTGTTGACATATAAATCCCCTCTCGAAATAAGTCTATTGACCCATAGACTTTTTTCAAATTCATGATACAAGTTTTTCAGTTACAAATGCGAGTTTTTCAGTTAGTTGATGAATAATCATAATTCATGAAAAAAACACGGAGACACAGAGGCACGGAGAGAACTTAGAAAGTATGAGGGATGAAGGATGAAATTGTAATACTCGTTTCTTCTTTTTCATCCATCATTCTTCCGCCTTCATCTTTCCTCTCCGTGACTCTGTGTCTCCGTGTTTAACTTCTTTTTATTTCTATAAGTGAAAAAGTTGTATTCATGATAAAAAATTACATTTAAGCATATACATTATACAACAAATTGAAAATTAAACAATCCTAAAATACCGAAAAAACTCTTGACTTGACGATCAAGGTATTGTAGAATACGTTTAATATCGTGAAAATGTAGCTCGATACATTCAATTAGATATTATTGGAAATAAGCACAAAAAGCAAACGAAAGCTAGAATTAACAGGGGAATTTAGCATTTTCTTATGAAAAATCGCTCATCCCTTTTGTTATCTAGGTTTTGGTTGGATTACCAAGTTATTTCCAATAATGCCTATTAAAAAAACCAGCCTGGAAGGCTGGGCTACGATATTAGCTACATTTTTAAAACTTTAAAATTTTAAAGGAGTAACGTAATGATGATTAAACAGAGAAATTTTGTACCCCCCCCCCCACGTTAAAAGCCTTTTAGTTCTATTTATGCTATTGATAGCAAGTGCTGTCTCGGCACATGATGGATTACCTAGCGGTTATGCAAATGTAAACGGTGTTGATATTTATTATGAAATTGAAGGTAATGGACAACCAATTTTGTTTATGCATGGTGGACCTGGCTCAGACCATTGGAATTTTCATTGGCCAGGAGCAATCCCACCATTAGCAGATTCTTATAAATTAATTTATTACGATCATAGGGCTCATGGTCGTTCTGGTGGCGATCCAAATACTGTTACTTATGAAAATTTATCCAAAGATGTAGAATCGCTAAGGCAATTATTAGGATTGGGAAAAATCGTTGTCGTTGGACAGTCTTGGGGTGGAGTAATCGCTTTGCACTATGCCTTAAATTATCCTGATAGTGTAGCCGCAATAATTGAGTTAAGTGGTGGTGTTGATTTAATGTTACCATTTGGAAGTATACCGCCGGGTGCTGAAAATCGTCCTGCAGAAGGATATTATTTTCTATCAGAAGAAAAGTGGCTTGAATATAAAAAAGCAAATCAGACGATAATGAAAGTAGGCGTACCTTATGCTGTTTTGAACGAATCTTTTAATGCAACCTCACGTTTGAGTGAAATTAAAGTTCCTACCTTGGTCCTAGGAGGAAAATATGATTGGGCTTGGAGAATGTCTGATACAGAAGATATGGCGAAAGGCATTCCCGGAGCTAAATTTGTTGTGTTTGAAAAAAGTGGACATGTGATCAATGTAGAAGAGCCAGAAGCATTACAAAAAACAATGCGTGATTTTTTGTCAGAAGTTTTCGGCAGTGCGACCAATGTTTCTCCACATAACAGCACAACGTCAACGTGGGGAAAAATAAAATCCATAAATTAAAATCCAGATTTGTAGCCCAGCCTTCCAGGCTGGTAAGTTATTAGACATTATTAGAAATAACTAGATGACTTGACCTAATCCTAGATAGCAACTGGCTTTTGGTTACACTTTGTGCTTATTTCCAATAATGTCTAATATTAAATGTATAGGGAAACACTTTCAACCAAAGGTCGAAAAATTCCTTGACTGCCAACGAGGCGTGAGATTTGGTCGCCCAAGCAAATACGAAAAAATCTAAATAAAATATGATATTCAAAAGGATAAAATCAATATTATGGATAAGATTACTATAACAGAACATCCTCATATTGTTAAAGTTGATGGTATATGTGGAGGAGAACCAGTAATAGAAGGAACTCGTGTCTCTGTCAGAGCTATCATTGAATATTATAAACTAGGCATGGGTCCAGAAGAAATCTTGGATGAACTTCCTCATCTTTCTCCTGCTCAAGTTTTTGACGCATTGAGCTATTATCATGATCATCAAGAAGAAGTCGAGAAAGCTATTCAAGAGAATATGATCCATAACGTTATGAAAAAGTACAGCCTTCAAATTGATGAAAAAAGAAGGCTAGTCCCTAAGGATGTAATGAATGAAAGATGAAAACGATTATCTTTTTATTAGATTATATCTTGACGAAGACGTATATAAGAAAGCCGCAATTGAACTTAGAAGGAAAGGATTTGATGTTGTAAGCGCACATGAGATAGGAAATAGAGGATTGTCTGATCAAGATCAACTTGAATACGCAATATCTCAGAAACGAACTATATTTAGTTTCAATGTTAGTGACTTTACAAAACTTCACAGAGAGTACGTTCTAATTAGCAAAGAACACTATGGCATAGTTGTATCAAGGAGATTATCGATCAGTGAAACCTTAAATAGAATCTTAGGATTATTAGATAAGGTCAGTTCTGATGATCTGAAAAATATGTTATTGTGGTTATAAATTACTTTTTGCGATTCCTGAAAGTGAGGGACAAGATGATATGGAATGAAAAGTATGAGTGCATGCCTAGAAAAAATTTGAATGATCTTCAATTAAGCAGGCTTAAAGCGATTATTCACAAAGTTTACGACCGAGTTCCTTTTTATCATGAGTCTTTCAACAAGGCTGGATTTAAACCTTCTGATCTCAAGTCGCTAGATGACTTTAGAAGAGTACCGTTTATATCTAAAAAAGACCTTAGAGATAACTATCCCTTCAAGCTTTTCGCCGAACCGATGAATAATATTGTGCGTATCCATTCTTCCTCTGGCACTACCGGCAAACCTGTAGTCGCTGGCTACACAAAGAATGATATAGAAATGTGGGCGGAATTGATAGCCCGAAGCCTGATGTGCGCTGGTGCTAGACCGGGAGATATTATACAAAACGGTTATGGATATGGGCTTTTTACTGGTGGACTCGGCGTACATTACGGTGCTGAAAAGATGGGTGCCATAGTTATTCCCATATCTGGTGGTAATACGAAACGTCAGGTAATGGTTATGCAGGATTTTGGAACCACTATTTTGACATGTACGCCATCTTATGCGCTCTACATTGGAGAGGTAGCCATAGAAGAGATGGGTATTGACATTCGTAAGCTTCCATTGAGGATAGGAGTTTTCGGTGCTGAACCATGGTCAGATAATATGCGGAAAGAACTCGAATCAAAACTCGGTATTGATGCTATGGATATATATGGTCTCACTGAGGTTCTTGGCCCCGGTGTATCTAATGAGTGTGAACAGAAAGACGGACTTCACATATTTGAGGATCACTTCCTCGCTGAAATAATTGATCCAGATACTGGCGAACCTCTACCTTATGGAGAGACAGGGGAATTAGTTTTCACAAGCTTGACTAAAGAGGCATTCCCTGTCATCAGATTCCGAACTAGGGACATAACATCTCTGAACCCGGAACCTTGTAAATGCGGTAGAACAATCGCTAGAATGAATCGTGTAAGCGGAAGAACCGATGATATGCTCATCATCAGAGGTGTGAATGTCTTTCCATCTCAGATCGAAAGCGTTCTTATGGAAATCGAGGAAGCTGAACCTCATTATGAGATTCTTGTTGAAAGAAAAGGCAATCTTGATGAGTTAGGACTAAGAGTTGAGGTAAATGAAAAGATTTTCTCTGACGAGGTTAGAAAACTCGAAGCAATACAGAGAAGAATCCAGAACGAGATTGAAAGCGTTCTCGGCATATCAATCAAAGTCACGCTTGTGGAGCCAAAGACCATCGAAAGAAGCGAAGGAAAAGCCAAGCGTGTCAAAGACTTGCGACCGAAAGAATAAGGAAATGGTGAGTTAGTTGTCTAAAACATTCCATGCTATATTTGACGGAAAAGTTTTGTATCCTGAAGAAGAATTAGATTTGGAACCTGATACTCGATATATTGTAACTATTGAGAGTGAGGAAAAGGGAGAATGTGATCTTTGGGATACACTTGCCAGACTTGCAGGAACGATTGAAGGTCCACAAGATTGGTCTGAAGAACATGATCATTACTTATACGGAACACCAAAATTGGAGGTGATTAGGTGAAAGTTAAGCAAATTTCGATATTTTTAGAGAATAAATCTGGTAGGCTGGCGCAGGTTACCAGAGTGCTTGCTGATAATGGTATAAATCTTCGTGCATTGTCGTTAGCAGACACCGCAGATTTTGGTATTCTGCGGATAATAGTCAACGATGCAGATAAAGCTGTCAGTGTACTAAAAAATGCGGATTATACTTTCGGTGAAACAGACGTAGTTGCAGTGGAAGTTCCAGATAAACCGGGAGGTCTCGCAATAATACTAGAAGCATTATGGAAAGTTAATCTGGGCGTTGAGTATATGTATGCGTTTGTCCGAAGTTCAGGGGATAATGCAGTAATGATCTTCAGGTTTGAGAATACTGATAAGGCTATTGAAGTTCTAAAGCAAAGTGGTATAAGGCTTCTGGGTGGTAACGAGGTATATAATATCTAATATGAAGGAGTTACACAATGATAAAATTGAAATGGAGTTCGCTTCTTTTGTGTCTATTTGCTTCTCTCGTACTAACAATAGTCAGCAGTTCCGTTTTTGCGGCTGATGACGTTTATAAAATCGGGGCAATTTTTTCAACAAGTGGTGGTGGTTCTTCATTAGGAACACCTGAAAAAAATACTGTTGATATGCTGGAAAAGGAAATCAATGACGCTGGAGGTGTTAATGGACACAAAATACAGATAGTGTTCTATGATGACGCAAGCGATGAAACAAATGCGCGAAACAAAGCCAGTAAATTGATCAGCGAAGATAAAGTATGTGCAATCATCGGTCCGACCCTTAGTGGTACAAGTCTTGCTATTGTGGCACTTGTCCAAGACGCCAAAATCCCGCTTATTTCATGTGCCGCAAGCGTAAAAATTGTTGAACCGGTTGCTGATCACAAATGGGTCTTTAAAACTCCACAATCTGACGTCCTCGTTGGTCAGAGAATTGTGGATTACCTTAAAGTTATGAAAATCACCAAAGTAGCGATTATCACAGCAAAGACGCCTTTTGGCGCCAGTGGTAAAGAACAGTTGGAAAAACTTTTACCACCCGCTGGGATTGAAATCATAGCAAAAGAAGAATTTGGTGAAAAAGACCCTGATACTCTTGTTCAACTTACCAAGATTAAAGGTGCAAATCCACAGGCAGTTATATGCTGGAGTATTAGCCCCGGTGGAGCGCTTGTCACTAGAAATATGAAAAGCGATCTTAAAATGGAAATTCCACTCATTATGAGCCACGGCGTTGCCAACATGGAATACATAACACTTTCCGGCGATTCGGCAAATGGAGTTGTATTCCCATCTGGTAAAATGCTTATTGCTAGTGGACTTGCAAAGAATGATCCACAAAAGAAGCTTCTCGTAAAATATACAACTGATTATAAAGCAAAGTATAATACGGAACCAAGTACGTTTGGTGGACATGGCTGGGATGCGCTTATGATCGTTGTAGATGCCATGAAGAAGGTAGGAAACGATCCTGCCAAGATAAGAGACGAGATCGAAAAGACTAAGAGATTTGTTGGTACTGCTGGAGTATTTAATTTCTCACCAACGGATCACAATGGTCTAGCAAAGGATTGTCTCGTTATGGTCAAGATCATGAATGGTAAGTGGACATTAGCGAAATAGTTCTGAATTAATCATAAAAGGTGCAAGGTGAGTTTTTAGCTTTGCACCTTTTTTCTAAATAGGTCAATATAGAGTCTTTAAAACATAAGTGATCTAAGCAGGAAATACGAATAATGGAAAATATACTTTATTATGGTGATAACCTTGACATTTTAAAAAAATATATACCTGACAACTCTGTTGACCTTATATATCTTGATCCGCCTTTTAATTCAAAGGCAAACTATAATATCCTATATAAAGAGCTTACTGGAGAACCATCAAAAGCGCAGGTAACAGCCTTTGAAGATACATGGCACTGGACAGAGGAAGCAGAGAAAACTTTTCAAGAGATAGTGGAAACTGCACCTGCACAATCTGTAGAGATGATGACAGCATTCAGGCAATTTATAAAAAGAAATGATATGATGGCGTACCTTACAATGATGTGTATAAGGTTGCTTGAGCTAAAAAGAGTTTTAAAAGATACAGGTTCTATATATCTTCACTGTGACCCTACTGCAAGCCATTACCTGAAAATTGTTATGGATACGATATTCGATGCAAAGCATTTCCGAAATGAGATTATTTGGTGTTATAGCGGCGGTGGTATACCTACAAAAGATTTTCCTAGAAAACACGACATTATATTACGATATTCAAAAACAGATGAGAGCTTCTTTATCCCAATATATCGTCCATATACACGAGGAACAATTGAGAGAGGAAGAACAGCAATAAAAGGCAATAAGGAACTAAATCCAGAAGGAACTCCTATTCCTGATTGGTGGTTTTCTAATCTTGAATGCGATCATTGTGGCAACAAGCTATCAGCAAATTTGAAAAGAATAGTAAGTCCCACAGACCCAGAAAATTTGGGTTATCCTACTCAGAAGCCAGAGGAATTATTAGAAAGAATTATTAAAGCATCATCTAAAGAAGGCGATATTATTCTTGATCCATTCTGTGGGTGCGGAACTACCGTTGCAGTTGCACAAAAACTTAACCGTAGTTGGATTGGAATAGATATAACTCACCTTGCCATTAACATAATAAAATGGCGAATTAAATCTACGTTTGGATTAGAGCCAAAGAAAAATTATAAAGTAGTAGGTGAACCAGAAGATTTAACAGGCGCAATAGAATTAGCATCTCAAAATCGCTATCAATTCCAATGGTGGGCGTTATCACTTATAGATGCAAGACCTTATGGCGATAAAAAGAAGGGCGCAGATACTGGAATTGATGGTTTTATCTACTTTATGGAAGAAAAAAACAAGATCGGTAAAGCAATTGTGCAGGTAAAAAGTGGTAATACCTCAGTCAAAGACATCAGGGATCTGGGTCATGTATTAGAAAGAGAAAAAGCTGAGATAGGAATATTTATATCTCTACACGAATCTACCGAACCAATGAGAACAGAATCGGTAATGAAGGGTTTTTATAAGTCAAAAATCTTGCAGAAAGATTATCCAAGAATTCAGATATTGACTATAAAAGAAATTCTTGATGGGAAAAAACCGAATATACCATATCATATAAATCCATATAAAAAAGCAGAGATGATTGATTTGACAGAAAATCTAACATTAGATCTTGAAGAAAAGTGAAATTTTTATCAATAACTTAAAAGAAGTTAAACACGGAGACACTGAGGCACGGAGATGAAGGATGATGAATGAAAAAGAAGAAACGAGTATTACAGTTTCATCCTTTCTATGTTTTCTCCGTGTTTATTCCTTAATATTTTAGGAGATGTGATGCAGTTTCCTGATCTTGGACAGATTATACAGTATATAATATATGGCATTACGGTCGGTGGAATATATGCCCTTGTAGCTCTAGGGTTTAATATAATATATAATGCCACTGACGTAATTAACTTTGCACAGGGCGAATTCGTGATGCTCGGTGCAATGGTAATGATTTCCCTTCATTCTGCGCTTCAAATACCTTTGGTTTTAGCCTTTTTTCTATCAATACTCATTGTTACCGCTATCGGCGTCATTTTTGAAAGACTTGCAATCAATCCTGTCAAGAACGCATCAGTTATGACTCTAATAATTATTACAATCGGGGCATCAATTTTGATAAGAGGACTGGCATTGATCGCATGGAAAGATGAGTCAATACCTGTACCAGCGTTTTCTAGTGGTGAGCCTATATTTATATTGGGCGCAAGTGTTACACAGCAAAGATTTTGGGTTCTTGGGATAACTATTATCACTGTTCTTGCTGTCCAATTTTTCTATAAATATACCTACATGGGAAAAGCCATGCGCGCAACTGCTATAAATAGAACAGCCGCTAGACTTATGGGTATTAACGTTAGATTTATGGTATTGCTATCGTTTGCATTGAGCGCCGCAGTAGGTGCAGGTGCGGGTATGGTGATCGCTCCAATAACCTTCGCATCTTATGATATGGGCGCAATACTGGGTCTAAAGGGATTCTGTGCCGCAATACTTGGCGGTCTTGGTAATGGCTTAGGAGCAGTTATCGGCGGTCTTATAATCGGGGTTGTTGAAAACCTTGCAGTTGGCTTTGCGCCCTCTGGATATTCTGGATATAAAGATGCCATTGCGTTTATAATACTGCTCGTGATTTTGTTCGTTAAACCAGATGGGATACTTGGCTCTAAAAAAAGACGTTTATAATCTTGGTTGACCGAAAACGCTAATTTGGTGAGTCACTGTCAATAAAAAAACAATGAATAGCAAAAATTATTTCTCATCAATATTCAAAAATACTAAAGAACGTTATACCAGACAAATTCCAATAACAATATTAGTGCTGTTTCTGGTATTGTTCCCACTTATTGCCTATGAAAGCAAGTATAAGCTTGGTGTTATGACTACCGTAGGTATTAACGCCATCATTGTGATCGGACTCAATCTCTTGATGGGATATGCTGGACAGGTATCTCTCGGACATGCTGGATTTTTTGGTATAGGGGCATATTGTTCAGGATTGCTGACTGTTAAGATGGGTATGTCTCCATGGGTATCAACCATTTTGGCTGTGATATTCACTGCTTGTATTGCCTATATAATTGGCGTTCCAACACTAAAACTCAAGGGTCACTATCTTGCTATGGCAACGTTGGGTTTTGGAGAAGTAGTGTTTGTAGTTCTGAGTAAAATGGACTGGCTTACTGGTGATACATCAGGATTACTTGGCATACCACCATTTTCGATAGGATTCATCGAAATCAGCGGTGATTCTGCAATAGGTCAGTATATTTTCGTATGGATAGTTGTGCTTGCTATATTAATACTATCTATAAATATTACCAGATCACGTGTTGGACGTGCATTTAGGGCTATTCATGGTAGTGAGATAGCGGCAAGCGCAATGGGTGTTGATATTGCAAAGTATAAAGTTCAAGTATTTGTTCTTAGTGCAGTATATGCCGCTATTGCTGGTTCACTATATGCCCATTTTCATGGTTTTGTTGGCTATCCCACGTTCCATCTGGGAACTTCAATAACACTCGTAACAATGGTCGTAATAGGCGGTTCAGGTAATATCTGGGGAGCGATACTGGGAGCGATACTGCTTACGTGGCTTCCTGAATGGCTTACTGTAGTAAAAAAATACGACATTGTAGTTTATGGACTGCTTTTGATGCTGGTCATGATTTTTATGCCCGATGGTATTGTTGGCAGAATATCTAGGCTTATATCATTTATAAAGTTTAAAATCTCGTCTGAAGAGAAATCTTAGAATAAAACATTATTTAGGATTCATGATTAAATAACTTTCCCTTTTAGTAATCGTTAAAAAATGCTATTTTGACATAGTATTTCAATGTTTTTCACAACCCCCTAACCCCCTTTGCTAAGGGGGAATGTTGACATGATTTATTCCCCCTTAAAAAAGGGGGCTAGGGGGTTGTTTTTAGAACGTTTATGTGTTTTTTAACGATTACCTTTTAGATAGAGAAAAAGTAGGTTGGGCTGAGGAACGAAACCCAACTTTCAAGAAGAGGTAATACTTTGGCAGACCCAATTCTGGAAGTGAAAAATCTGAGAAAAGAGTTTGGTGGATTGGTTGCGGTCAATGATGTATCGTTTCAAGTTGACATAGGGCAAATCAGAGCGATCATTGGACCAAATGGCGCTGGAAAAACAACTCTCTATAACTTAATAAGCAGGATTTACACTCCTACTGCTGGCGAGATAGAGTATAAGCAAAAACGCATTGATGGACTTCCATCACATAAAATAGCAAAGCTTGGTATAAGTAGAACGTTCCAGAACTTACAAATAATGAATAATATGACAATTCTGGAAAATGTTATGATCGGTTATCACAGTAAACAAAAGCATGGTATATTGTCTTCTGCTTTTCGGATTGGACATTTTAAGCGTGAAGAAAAAGAAGCATTTCAGGTTGCTATGGAAAAATTATCTTTCGTTGGATTGGAGTCAAAAGCAAATCGTCTTGCTTCTGATCTGTCATTTGGTGAGCAGAGAATGTTGGAATTTGCTCGCGCACTCGCATCAGAACCTCAATTGCTTATGCTTGACGAACCCGCATCTGGACTCAATTCCAGAGAGATAGATAGGATGATAGAACTTATCTACAAGATAAGGGAACGTGGGGTTACAATAATGCTGATCGAACACGATATGGAACTCGTGATGAGTATATCTGACATTGTGACTGTTCTTAATTATGGACAGAAGATCGCTGAGGGAACTCCTCGTGAAATACAAAATAACAAAGAAGTTATAACTGCTTATTTAGGTGAGGAACAATAGAAAATGGATATTTTTGAGAAAATAACCCGATTTGTTAGGAGAGTATTTAAAACAAATTTAGAGATATTTCTTGAGGCATTAAAATTAAGTCCAAATGCTCAAGGTTATGTAAGTGGTTCAATAACTGAATTACTATTGAAAAAGAAATTAGAAGACGAATATTGTTTTGAAGTTAAGAGAATAAAAGAAAAATGGGAAGGGAAAAAACATTCCAATCATCATGGAGATTTTTATTTTAGAAAACCAAACTCAGATAATTGGTTTGTAATGGAATCTAAAGGTGTGAAATCTAATTCGGAAAAATGGCATAAACTATATAATCTTGACAACTTAAAGAGATTTATGAAAACTCATGAAGATAAAATAAATTGGTTAGAAAAAGAAATAGATACCGAGTTTCAGATTATGAGTTGGATAAATAATAATTTACCGAAATTCTACCAAGAATATAAAGCAAACCTTTATGAATATGAAGAAGTTCAAAAATACGTAAGAAACCAGCCTAAGCGTGAAACTACTAAATCAATAGAAATATCCAATTTGATAAATTTATCAAGAGAACAAATCAACGCAATGATTGATGAGCGTTTGAATTATGTAATGTCAAAAATAAAGGTTTTGGAAACGCACTTTGTTTCAGGAACATCAGGTTCAAGTGAAAGAACTCAGGCAACTCCTAGAAAAGATGAATTTAACGCTATATCAATTGACATATTTCTTCGTTATACTGAACACAAGTTTCTATTTGCAAATCCAAAGCATCTTGAATCATCAGGAGATGATCCAAATCATTTACAGCAGAATTACATCATGGGTTTTGTTTTTTTCAATGATCAGGAAGAACAAATTTTAAGTTTAACAGAAGAATGGTACGAAAATTTTATAGATGTTTATGAAACTATAGACTCAGAAGATAGCATAAATGAAGGAGATATGCAAATTGACAACAGACAGGTATCTGATGATTTAAATTAGTGGAGCATTCGTTATGTATAATGTATCATATCAATTAGACAATAAAAAAAATAATAAACAGTTGTTATTATTTACAGAAGATCGTCTGTTTCCGGAACAATTGCCAGATTTCAGCAAATTGCAGCCATCACATAATATATTATCGGTTTTTGATGATTGCCATAATTATATTTATGCCAATGAAGGATTACTAAAAGAAAAGATTTTCCATGAAATAGTTAAACTGCTAGTCATGAAGCTTTATGATGAGCAAGTCAATAATAATAACTTACAGTTTGGTATAACTGCTTCTGAATATAATAGCCTGATTTCAAATAAACCAAGTAGTTTTAATGAACGATTAAATCGTCTGTTTGAAAGTGTTAAAGGAAAATATCAGAATCTTTTTAATAATGAAGCATTAAACCTAAAGCCATTAACTTTAGCTCAAGTTGTTGGACGATTGCAACATATTAATCTAACCAATACAAACGGTGATATTAAAGGTAAAGCGTTTCAATCGTTTATTTATCGTCATCAAAGGGGAGATAGAGGAGAATTTTTTACTCCATATCCCATAGTTAAGCTGGCGGTAGATATGATTGATCCGCAACCTGATGAGAAGTTAATAGACCCCGCTTGCGGTAGTGGTGGATTCCTGATACAAGCGATATCTTATATTCAGCAAAATAATCCTAGTGTTGATAAATCCAGTTATATTAAAGAATTTATAAATGGTATAGAATTTAACCCAGACATAGCGCTTTCAGCTATAATACGCATAGTGTTTGAAGGTGGTATAGGGAAAGAAATTATTTGCTTAAATACACTTTCTGAAAGTGATTATTTAGATGGTTCTTATGATATAATACTTACTAATCCTCCTTTTGGAAACAAGGGAAAAATTGAGGACTCTAAAATACTTAGCTCATACATATTAGCACATAAGTGGAATAAACTTTCAAATAACGAATGGACGGCAACTAACGCAGTTATGAGCGGTCAATCACCTGATGTTCTGTTCATTGAGAAATGCCTGAAATTGCTAAAACCCGGTGGTCGAATGGCTATCGTATTACCTGATGGTTTGCTTCAGAATATAACAAATGGTCATATACGCTATTGGATTCGATCTCAAGCAAAGGTTTTGGGCGTAATTTCAATACCTCAAGAGGCTTTTATACCTTATGGAACTGGAATAAAAACGTCATTACTGATTTTGCAAAAAATGCCATTCTCGTTCCGCCGAGTAACGGAAGAACAGACTGTTAATCAAGATGGATGTTTTATGGCTTTTATGCAGAAAATTGGCTATGATGTAAAAGGTCAGGTAGTTTATAAATGTGACGAATCGGGTAATCTTATAAAAACAATATCAGGTAATTATATTGTAGATGATGATGTCGAAAAAATATCTACTGCTTATGGCAAATTTAGGCAGTTTGGTAATATGTCAACAATAGATGATATATACATAATTCCAGAAAAATTGCTTAACTCAAGACTGGATGCAGAGCATTATAAGCCTGCTGATATGGAATTGATTGAACGTTTACAGATGAATGGTGCTAAACCACTTTGTGAAATTGCTGATATAATTACTGAGTCCGATAATTTCCGATTAACCCCTGACTGTGAAATCAGATATATAGCTATATCTGATGTTGATTCGAGAACGATGCAAGTTGTAAATCAGCAAATCATCAAAACTCATGAAGCGCCGTCAAGAGCAACTTACCGTGTTTACAAGGGGGATATTATCACGGCAACATCAGGGGCAAGCACAGGAACATATAAGCAAGCAACAGCGCTTATTACAGAAGATGAGGACAATGCTATCTGTTCAAATGGATTTGCGGTTATTCGGAATATTCGAGAGATTGAGCCAATGTTTTTATTGGCATATATGCGCACTGAGTTCTTTTTAAGACAAGTTAGAAGGATGATGACAGGGCATGCTATTCCGTCAATTTCGATAGACGATTTATCAAAAATATTAGTACCTATTCCATCAAAACAAGATCAGGCAAAAATTACTGAATCAATTTCATCAATTCAGGCTATGCGCAAAGAGTCACAGAAAATTGGAGATAACGTAATACTTGAAACAGAAAAACTCATCAAAACTAAGTTTAAGCAAGTTTAAATGTAATCGTTAAAAAAATACATAAACGTTCTAAAAACAACCCCCTAACCCCCTTAGCAAACTAATCTTTACCCACAAATGATAGATATTGTAGGAACAAAGTCTTTTCCCTCTTTAGCTAAAGAGGGATAAAGGGAGATTTGATTAAGGTTTTGGGTCATTTGGTTCAATAGATACTCAAAAATATCAATAGAGTTATTGGTAATATGTCGAAATACCTTTGAATAGATTTATTAATATTTATAGTTTGTTTAATTA
>Ga0247841_10001210_pt1 | contig 60466 bp, 49 predicted proteins | sample LaCruzMarch2015__2_FD_192410 | JGI IMG/M metagenome (GOLD analysis project Ga0247841, IMG submission 192410) | Freshwater microbial communities from meromictic Lake La Cruz, Castile-La Mancha, Spain - LaCruzMarch2015_18m | ecosystem: Environmental > Aquatic > Freshwater > Lake | place: Spain...
ATTACTTATACCCTGCCTGAATCAAAACATATAAAATCAAAATTGCTTAAAATGGATGATGAGCAAGCTGAATTATACCAAATCATTCAGAAAAATTATTAGGGTGTCCCAACGCTGAAAACAGGAGTAGCTCAGCTGGTAGAGCATAACCTTGCCAAGGTTAGGGTCGCGGGTCCGAATCCCGTCTTTCGCTCTGAAAAGTGAACCCTCAACCACCGAGGGTTTTTTCATCACACCCACACCCACACTCAAATCCTCTTCGCCCTGGTGGTGGAACTGGTAGACACGCAGGACTTAAAATCCTGTTTCCATTGCGGAAGTGCGGGTTCAAGTCCCGCCCGGGGTACAATGCCGAAATGCTGGATAAATAAGTGTTTCGGCATTTTTTATTTCTTGAATAAAAGATTATATCCAAACAGTTTGAATTTATTAAATGTGATTTCTCCGTTTCTGAATGCCGGTTCCTCACTCTCCAATGATAGATAATGGGGGTTCATGATAAGGAAATTGCTTAATTGACGAAGGAGGAGGGGATGGAACGCGCAAAAGGCGGTTACTTATTGAAGAACTCACCCACCTTATCAAAGACGCGGGTAAAGGTTTCATCTGTCTTTTGTGTCTCGGCTGGGTTTATGGGAAAAGGATTTTCGTGGGTGTATTTATAATCGAAATCCATTTCATCGGTGATGATATCAATATCCCTGTAAGCACCTCTTAATGTATTGATGATCTCGATCGGAGGAATTACCAGATCCTTCTTTAACGAGATCGAATATATCTGTTTCGCGGCTTTTCTTAATAATTCTTCCCTGAACTCCCGCATCTTCTGATAGTCGAGCATGGAATGAAAGACTTTTCCTTCAAAATGATCTTCATCAATGAAATGGTGCAACAATGCATCCTTCTTCAAAAAACTGTCAAAATGCTCAACGAGATAAGAATAAAGTGCGACGTTCGCTTCACTGTCTAAAATATATTTTGAAACGGAAGATAAGCGGTTAAAAACAGCCCCGCTGCAAAACAGACAGGTCCTGGCTTCATCGAAATAATTTTTGTGATTCGACAATTTCAGGATCTCGGCAAGCAATCCCCCGATGGAATAGGCAAAGATGTTAAAAGAAAAGTCCTTATCGATCAGTTCTTGTTTTCCGTTTTTCCATTCCTCCAGTAACTGGATAAAATCATAATACGTTTGCAACCCGGACCAAATAAACCGTTGAGGCATGTAATGCAGGCGCATGCTGATGGCAACATTTGATAAGGTGGAATGAATAATATTGGGGAATAATTGTTTCCGCTTCTCGCTTAATTCAAACATTTTCCTCTTTTCAGTCCATTGGTGAGGTGCTCTTTGCATATGAAATGCGATAGGAAAAAACACGATGGCGCTTTGAGTCCTTTCACAAATAGCCTTTCCCCAGGGTAAATATTTCCCCCAGTTCTTTTCATTAAATCCGTGGATGAGGAAAGTGATCTTTTTTATACGGTCTGTATTTTTAGGTTTTAAGATAAAGTAATTAAAATCCCTGTTTTCTTCCAGATCCACATCTTTAACGTGTATGGCTTCTTCTATAGTTCCGATATCATTAAAGAATGAGGGAATATCGTTAAAAGTCAGATTATGGGTTTTGCAATGATATTTTTGAATTCCGGGTAACAGATCATGAGATGAAGAATGAAATCCGAACTTGTACAGCACCGTATTATCAAATTCAAATTGTGTTCTGAACGACGGAAAAACCTCTTTTAATTTCAGGTAGCATTCAGTGTATTCCATAAGAAAAAATTAATATATGTTCAATATACGGATCAAGGCTAATGATGACCAACAATACTTTCCCGGGATTATAGAATTTTTGTTCAAAAATACATCAATTGGAAAAAATAACCTTATCCAGAGGGCAGAAAATAGGTGAAAAAGACATCCCTGTGTATGAGCGTTTGTTGCATCAAGGACTGAGCGCACCCAAGCAGTCACTAAAATACCGGTTTTTTCCTGACTTGTGACGCTTTTCAATTTTAGTGGGCATCTATATTTTGAAATCAAAGGATTCGGCGGCAGAATTTTGACTCATGGCAAGGTTCTGATTGAAGAAAGAATGGCAGCAATACTTGCAAAAATTGAATCAGAAGTCAGTGAAATGTTGGAGTGTTGGCGCCAAAATGCAGAGCACAAACAGGAACGTGGAAAGAATGAGCGCATCTCCGCGAGCAACAGCAACGAATCGAAAAGGAGTGGTCAGACTTCAAAGACCTTTACTAGCAGGCTAAACGATGGCAGAGTGTATGGTTTATGGTTTATGAGGGAATGTCTAATTGTCTATGAGCAAAATGCCGTTGAGAAGGGTGTGTTGACGGATGAAGCCCAAAACTGGATTAGGTGGGCGAGTGATAAAGCTGACTGGTATGACCCATTAGTCAATAGGGAAGATGAAGTTTTTGAATTCTTTGAGAAACAGTTTCCTGACAAAAGAAAAACGGAAGAATGTGATGAATGACTTTCTTCCGCTTAATTCAAATCCTGGAATAGGTGTGATAATTCCCTTCTAAGTGTCACATAGACACAAGCTCAGCATTTGCCGTACTTGAAAAGAATCCAGTGGCTTTCTGTTCAAGCGAGCTTTGAACAATCTGTTGTAATTGTTCTAAGGAATCCTTCAGGTTAACAATAATGACAGTCTTACCCAGATAACCCACCTTTCGTTTTTGACTATTAATCTCATCAAAAAATGAGCGTGATACATAGTCAACATTGGAAAAGTCCAATGTGATTGTTGATGCTGGCAGAATGGAAATGACGGAGAACAGATTTCTTGCTGTTTCCCTTGTAACCAGACTGGAGCTATGAACAAGATCGGATACTATGATATGGTCATTTAACATAACGATACATATTGAAAACCATCAATGGTTTATTAATTTTCATAGCAAGAATCGTACCTTTCCAAAAGTAATCCCTTATAGTTATTAATTGCTCGTTTTGTGATGATTGATAGAACCCAGCATTACCTGAAATCAGTATAAACTCACCCTTAATTTCCTGATTAATAAGAGAATCCTTCATATTTTTAATACCAGTTCCCCGAATTGAGTCAGGATCCCCTGTCTTGGCTGATAACCCTCTTTCAATAATTTTGTTAACAGCATCCAAACTGTCAATCACATCGCGACCTGCATTCTTCAAAGATCCAAACAAGCCATCTCCGTCATCCAATATGCAAATCTCGCACGAATTGTTTTTCTGCCAATACTGTGCAAAGATATAAATATTTTTTGCATTTGCGTGTTCCTCGATATTATCCAGGGTTCCCCCTACCAGAAAGCCAAGGGTTGTGTCTGTGACAAATTGAATGAATGTAGGGTCTGCTATGATATTGGAGCGCAATAACTCTAAAAAATGCTCGTGAAGTTGGCTCAATTGTTCTGATAACCATAGCTTACTTGACGAGCTTACAGTCAAGTGGATGATTGGAATATACGTTTTATTCTGATATTCATCCGTGTCGAAGGGAACCCCTTCAGGAAATTTTATTGTTCTCAAATAATCGGAGCAATTACCGTATGATATTACAGGAATAAGACCTTTCCTATTGATAATAGCGGAAATAGGAAGGATAGTAATAGGAGTTATGTATTTGACATTCTGACATTCAATATCTACACCATCTGGCAGCGATGTTAGACAGCATCGGATCAATTCTATGGCAAAATTCTTATGGGGGATCATTGACTGACTGGGGAAGTAGCATCCATTCAACTTCAGATGGGGGAGCTATTGTTGCTGGTATGATTGGTTCAGCCGATGGGAATATTCAATGCAATTATCATGGGAATGATGATGCCTGGTTGACAAAACTTGATTCTTCCGGAAATATTGAATGGCAAAAATGTTTCGGGGGTTCGCAGAATGAAAGTGTTATAGATATTATACCAACGGATGATGGAGGCTATATTTTTTCTGGACAGAGTAGTTCAAATGATGGAGATGTTTCAGGAAATCATGGCGAAGCGGACGTATGGGTAGCTAAGCTTGACCATTGGGGCAATCTTCTTTGGCAAAAATGTTATGGTGGAAGCGCTACGGAATTTGGTTTTGTTATTAAGAAATCTCTTGATGATAACTATTTTGTTGGAGGATTTACACTCTCTAATGATGGGGATGTATTCGGTAATCATTCGTTATCTCCCTACGATGCGGATATCTGGTTAATAAAAATAAGGCAAAATGGTGAATTATTTTGGCAACAATGTATAGGAGGTATTGGTGATGACGGTCTTTCGGATATTGTTGAATTACCAGATGGAAAAATGATGTTACTTGGGTGGACAGATACAGATAATAATTCGGGTGATGTTAATTGTGATCATCATGGACCATCAACTTGGGATGTCTGGTTGTTGTCAGCATTCGACTCGCTCTATCTCGGAAGGAGTGAAATAAAGAAAGAAAATTTTGAAATTATGATTTTTCCTAATCCTGGAGATCAATACATTAAATTTGTTGCAAGGGGGACTGACAAGTCATCAGATACGTTCATTAAAATATTTAATAGGTTAGGCCAAACTATTAGTACCTTTATACTTCAAAGGGATGGATCAGAAATAATTTTCGATTGTCGTGAGCTTCCTTCTGGTTCATATTATTTTTCTTATGAAAATGACCAGGTTAATAGGTGTGGACAAATAATTATTATGCACTAAATCTTAATGTATATATGAAACTTTTTTTAACATTTCTAACTATAATAACGTTTAACTCTTTTTTGAATGCTCAAATCTATACCCCATTTCCAGATTCTAATGTTATGTGGACAGATAGGATTTACGATCCCTCATGTAATAATATTAATCTTTTATGTTCTATTAACCAGTATACAATTACGGGGGATACATTAATTAATGGAAAATTGTATAAAAAAATCACTAATTCAGGTTATTACATAACACAGAATAATGCATATATCTATTATTTATTATATGCCGGAGCTATCCGACAAGAAATCAATAATAAGAAAGTGTTTTATTTTCCTCCCTACGGTTATCCGCAAGTGGATACACTTCTTTATAATTTTAACTTACAAGTTGGTGATTCTTTACCATATACTTATTTGTATCCCGAGAATCTCTGTAACGCAGTAGTCGACTCCATAGATTCTGTTGATGTTGGTAATACTTATAGAAAAAGATTTCACATTTCCACTACTGATACTCCACCCGGACAGGAAACCTGGTTAATAGAGGGTATTGGATGTTCACGTGGCTTATTTGGATACTATTGTCCAGGTTGGGAGCATTGGCAAGAGCTAACCTGTTTCATTCAAAATGATACAATGATTTATCCATTCGATAATACTGATTGCGATTTAATTACTTTTATTTCAGAACCGAATAAAATATTAAAATCAATTCTCATTTTTCCAAATCCGGTTAGTACAAATCTAACAATCAAGTGTCTATATAATGCGGAAAATACAGACATAGATATATATGATTATTTGGGAAGAAAACAATTTCAGTCTTCGGGAGGTGTCCAAAACAGTAATTTAGAAATCAATGTCATGGACTGGCCAGAGGGAGTATACATTGTAAAGGTCATGACTGCCTATCAAATTCTTAAACTTGAAAAAATTATTGTATCCAAAAAAGAATAGTACTTGTCACAGCTTTTTCTTTCCATTTGTAAATATTAATTGAAAAATTGTGCCCTGATTGATAGCAGAAATATGTTTTTTGTGATCCTTTTTCGAATTTTGGTAAAAACGATAAATTCTGACCAACCTGAACATCTGCCATCATTGCTGGAACAAATATAGTTGATTTAAATGGATCATATCTTCGTCAAACAAATTAATGCTTTGGTAGAAAACCATCTTAGTACCCTCTTTAACGCAACGATGACGAAAGTGAATAAAGTCACCCGTATCAAATGGAAGATGGTATTGAAAATAGATCTCTCCATAAAAGTTCTGCCAGTAAGGATTTTAAAAGCTGTGGGGAAGATGTGAGCAATGATCTCCTCTTAAAAATCGGAACGATCTGAAATAGAGTTTCAGGTAAAAAAGAGAGATACTATCATAGAGACTTTTATAGCGGGAAGTTCAGCCTGTAAATAGAAGCGGGTTCGTTATCGTCATCCCCTATTTGAATTAATTTGGTTTTGATACCCGGGTATTTGAACTCGATAAAACCCATATACCGCTCAACCGTATTGTTAGTCTGACCGTCCTTTTGTTCCGGGATTATTCTGAGGTTTGCCGTAATGACATGGGTTACCTTTGCTTTCAACAGCAAATCAAGCAAACTGTCAGGATAAATAATTGAAATCCTTTCGTCCGGGTTATGTATATAGGTTTTCAGAGAATCCACATCATTGGTATAATGGATTTTCAAGGTTTGGAATTCCGCTAATGTCTTTGCTTTTGTACTGTCAGGGAAAGCCATAATAAAGAATTTTGTTTCGAAAGTGTTTTTGACATTGTTTATCCCGAATCCCACAATGCCGTTTTTAATTTCATCTAAGAGATTTTTTGATACCATGGTTTTACGAATCGCCCAGGTGGGTATCAGATAATAGGACAAATGGCCATTTTGCCAATTATTGAGGAGGGAATCGGCAGAATAGAATGGCACTCTCATAATACCGTAGAAAGGCTTCCCCTTGCTGTAAATAAAGGAGATGGCAGGTTTTCTGCAGGCGACTACCGAATTCAATGGTAAATTGCCGGATGTCCATTCGCTGATCTTACAGTAATTTTTCAAGTCGGGAGTCAAACCGGAGTATTGATTAACTATTTGACGGGTCTCTGTGATTTGCGGAATTGTGGTTTTCAGCGACAGGAAGAAAAGCAACAGGATCGCAACAGGAAATAAAAACTGAATTTTTTTAAGTCGTTTTAAATGGAGAATATAGTACAATAGAGATAGCATCATCAGCAGGATGAGCGGAAAATACGGAATAAGAAACCTGATCTGCCTCCAAATTGGATGGGCAATGAAAAAGGTGATCGACAGAAAAATGATTACATAGATACCGGTAAAGAACAAACAGTCATTTTTACGGAATGCAACGATAACAGATGCTATAAGCATCAGGCAACCGAGTAGTGTTAAAAAAGGATATGAAACGAATAAATTATCGGCTTTATGCATTCCAAGGAGGGTATAGAAGTAATTCGAAAGGTATAAATTGGAATTGTCAAGAAACCGGTGAATGAATCCTGAAAGATTCTCTTTCCCATATGCCGGATTATAATAATCCTTTGAAAACAGGCTTTGTATTTGGTCAGTAAGGCTGACCCCCATATCGCCCCACACCCAATACCTGAGTCCCTGAAATATGACCAGCAAGCAGGTAAAAGAAGCAATAAAGACAAGTAAATTCTTCCATCGACCTTTCATAATGAAAAAGGCAGAAACGGCAAATACGGAGGCAAACCCGATCGATCTGGTGATCCCAAGGCAGAGGACAAGAAAGGCAAGAAGAAGACTATGCCCGATCAATACCGAAATGGTTTTATTCGCTTCTCTGTTGATAAATAATTTAAAGAAAAGAAAAAACGTGAACGCCTGTAAAAACATAAAGAGGGCTTCACTATAGGTCTGGCTTGCATAGTATAGGATATAGGAATTAATGGAAACCAGGATCAATGACGCAGTCAGTAAAAATGCAGGTATCCGCTCTTTAAATGCTTTCCAGGTAAACCAGATGAACCCGAGAATAAATAGTAAGGACAAAAATTTAAGCGGAATTAACTTGATCCCGAAAAGGGCAATTAAAGGTCCAAGTATTATTGGGTATAATGGTCCCTGAAAACCCGGGAAAACAAAGTGATGGATAAAATCATATGCCCGGAGGATATAGGCAGAATCATCGCCAGATGTGCTGACCCTGAAATCAAAAAGAAGGATCCCGGAAAACAGAGTCAATGCAAATACGATCCCGAAAATCCATTTATTTTTTTTGCCAAGATAATTATTGATCCGTTCAAATAATGCGGCATCTTGCTTAATCAGTCTGCTTTTAGCAGCCGTGGCGGTTTGTCTGCCTGCTTTTTGTTTGACCGGCTTGGGTGATGTTTGTTTCTTGCCTGGCATTATGATGCTTCTGGATATTACTGAACGATAAACGTAAAAAATTTGACCTTAAAGATACACTGGATTTTGAACTTTTTAGCTGAAATATTCAACCAACATTCAGGAATTCTAAACAAGGGGATGAATAAAAAGCATCAATGAGAATCCAACCCGTGAAGCATAAAAACCAGATGGTTTAACGACCGAAAAATTTCCTGCAAATATTCGTTCACGGCCTTCACACTTCCGGGTAAGGTGAAGATGAGCGTTTTGCCCATGACGCCGGCTATACTGCGACTGGCAAGCGCATTAGGCTTCTCCGATCCGTACTTTATTCTGATCATTTCCATGATACCCGGAATCTCCTTATCGAGGAGGGTTTTAACAATATCGGGTGTGAAATCGCGGGGACCGATCCCGGTTCCCCCGGTGGTGATGATCAGGTCGATGAGTTCATCTTTGGCTTTCAGGAGCAACTCTTCCAGTTTCTGCGGATCATCAGGAATCAGGGCATCATGAACAAAGAAATTCAGATTACATTCCGTAAAAAAATCCTTAATTCGTTCCTGTATCCTTTCTCCCGACAAGTCTTTATATTCACCTGCACTGGCACGGTCGCTAAGCGTTATCACCAGGATACGGTACATCTTTGGATGAAATTCGAGGGTGTCTCCCGGTTTAAGGATCCCCTGGTGAAGAATTCTGGCGAATATTCCCTCTTTTGGCATGATGCAGGAACCGGTTTCCTTGAAGATATTGCAGGATATTCCATGGCAATCCTTTCCAATCTGGGTAACTTCAAGTTCAAGATCGCCGCAGATAAAGCGGTCGAGCGGATGGGATTTCCACAACTCCATCCCTTCCGTGGTAATGTTTTCAGCAAACTCGCCATCCGCGATCTTTCGACCCGTTTCTTTTTCATATCTCCTGATACTTTCCAGGCCAAGCAAACTAACCTGACGGGTCCAGTCGCCGGCATGAGCATCATTCAGGATACCGTTTGATTTGAGTTCAATGAAAGGAACCGGGTGTTTGACGGTCCCTTTTTTTTCGGAAATATTGACGGAAACAACTTTTATACTATTCATCGGTCTGGTTCCTGGTCGCTGGCTGCTTGATCCAGGATCGGCCCGGAGGGTCATTAATCCGGCATCGCGAGCGGAGCGAGCATTGTTCAATCATTTATATCTTTTTTAATCTTTTCAATGAGGCGGATCTGGTCGATAACCATTGCTTTATCGACCGCTTTACACATATCGTAAATGGTCAGAAGCGCAATATTGACAGCCGTGAGCGCTTCCATTTCGACTCCGGTCTGGCCAGTACAACTGACCTGGCTTGTAATCATGACACCCTTCCGGTCAATTTTTGCTTTAACCTGGATATTTGTGATGGAAAGCGGATGACAAAGAGGAATGAGGGCACTTGTTCGTTTTGCTCCCTGGATCCCGGCAATTTCAGCGACCGTAAGAACATCCCCTTTTTTGATCATGTTTTCTTTTATCAGCCGGATGGTCTCTTTTCCAAGAATGATATGACCCGATGCAGATGCCGTGCGGATCTGGATGGGTTTATACCCGACGTCCACCATCCTGGCTTTCCCCGAATCACCAACGTGCGTTAACTTCTTCATATATCCTGACACCGTTTAACTCCTCACTCCTCATTATTTTTCAACCTCCAATATTATGAAACTTATTTGATAAATTAAATGACCCCCGTTCCGGTTTCATTTCAACAGCTTTCCGGAATGCTTCCTCAACACCCATCTCCCGGATATCGAAACCGAGATCGTTGAACAGACAGGGTTTTAATTTCCCGTCGGCTGTAAGCCGGAGACGGTTGCACCGGGTACAGTCGCCTCCGCTTCCCCCCTCCACTATCGTAAAACAACCGGATTTAAGGTCCATCTCATGGATGAAACGCACTTCCAGCGCTTCTTTCCGGCAAAATTCTTTTACCAGAAGTGCATCGGGTTCCTCCGAAGAATTCTTAACGACACAGTTGATCTTAATGGGCTCCAGTCCTGCTTTTTTCGCAGCGTCAATTCCCCGGAATACCTCCGTGATATCTCCTCCACGGGTTATTTCACGGTATTTTCCGGAATCGGCGGTATCGAGGCTGATGTTGACCCGGTGAAGTCCGGCCTGTGCCAGCCCTGAAGCAAAATCTTTCAGGAGTATTCCATTGGTAGTTAATCCGAAATCGTGGATTCCTTCCAATCCTGCAATCATGGCTGCCAAATGAACCACTCCTTTGCGGACAAGCGGTTCGCCGCCGGTGATGCGGACTTTATCGATACCCATTGTCGTTGCAACTTTAATTGCCGCAACGATCTGCTCAAAGGAGAGGATATCCTTATGATCAAGAAGACGTATCCCTTCCGGTGGCATGCAATAGATACATCTCAGATTGCACCGGTCGGTAATGGAAACCCGGAGATAGTTGATATTTCTATTAAAGGCATCGAACATGAACCCTTGCTCCTTTTTTAATTTCAGTTTCTCCAATTGCCATGGAGATAATACCGTGAGCCACGGTATAGGCATTGATATGTGCAGATCCATGGTATTCCACGGGAACCACGACTCCATTTTCGATTCTGACCGGGATCAGCGATTGCCGTTCACTCTTATGCCGGGAATAATCGATGCCTATGGGGAGAATAATGACCGGAGGCTGTTCTGTACAACCCATGGTTGCTAATAAAAACGGTTTTACAAGCATTTCAAAAAGGACAAAAGAGGAGACCGGATTCCCGGGGAGGCCAAAAACAAACTTATTATCTTTTCTCCCGAAAACAGTTGGCCGACCGGGTTGAATGGCAATGCTTTTAAAAATAATCTTAATTCCGTTTTCCTGCATGATTTCAGGTACATAATCGAAATCGCCCATGGATACTCCGCCGGTGATCAGCAATACATCATTATTCTCCAGTCCGATACGGATCTTTTGAAGCAGTTGTTCCCGGTCATCCCCGGCAATGCCAAGGTAATCGGTCGATGCCGGGATTGATTTTGCCTGGGCCAACAATTGACAGGCATTTGAATTTCGGATCTTTGATCCGAAAGGTTTTTCGCCGGGTTCCACCAACTCGTCTCCGGTTGAAAGAATCCCGACTCTTGGAAGTTTCGATACCATCGGATTTACTGCGCCCACCGTTGCCAATGATGCCAGGTGGGCCGGCCGGACAACCGTACCTTTCCGGAGCACCTTATCTCCGCTTCGTAAATCCTCCCCGAGGGAACAGATGTTAGCGGACGTAATCCGACCCGAAAACCGGATCTGGTCCTTGCTTGTTTCAACGGTATCTTCCACCATAATCACACAATCTGCTCCTTTCGGGATCATGGCGCCTGTCATGATCCTCGAACATTGCCCTGAAGTAATAGATTTCCCGGGAACGGTACCGGCAGGAATAGTTTCCACGATTTGAAGGAAGATCGAATCCGGTTTTTGACGGCTTATGTCTTCCCGGCGGCAGGCATATCCATCTACGGCAGATTTATTGAACGGAGGCATATTTATATCAGAGAAAATATCTTCTGCCAGGACTCTTCCCATTGTATCCATCATCGGAATTCTTTCCGGTTCCGATCTGATAACATTACTAAGAGTGATCTTTAATGCATCTTCGAAAGAAATGGTATGCTTATGGTCGGGTGACATTGTACAGTTATTAAATCATTTGATAATTGGATTATCAAGATTACTCACAAGATAGCTCCTTTTTTTGTATTCGTGATTGCTTCGCAAGTTAATTTCCACATTCAACATTCTATCGCCTATTACCCATTTATCAGGAATTGATAAATCTTACGGCCGTAGCTTTAATGTGTATCCAACAATTTTTCCCTTCTTCAATTTCAAGCCGCGTCAGAGATTCCGGAGTGATCAGCGCATGAACCATCATTCCGATATCGACTGCAACGTCAATCCCTCTGGCTGTCGGAACAACTTCAACTACCTGTCCTTTCCAGTTGTTGGTAGAACTGGATTCAATAGGAGCTTTCGATAGGAGGATGTCCTCGCCCAGGATCAATAAAAACCCTCGTTCGCGGGAGGGATCGGTAATCAAACGGATCCGTATGGAGTCGTTGATTTGTGCAAAAGAAAGTCCGTTTTCGACAATTATCACGGCTGGAAAAAAATTCTTCACACCTACAAAATGTGCTACAAACTCTGACTTAGGGTTTTGGAATACTTCAGTGGGGGTGCCGTCCTGGACAATTTCTCCCTTGTTGATGACCGCGATCCGGTTCCCCAGTGATAAGGCCTCTTCATAATCGTGGGTGACATGCAGCATGGTTTGTCCGTTGCGATGAATATTCCTGAGTAATCCGCGTAGTTCTGCTTTGAGCAGGGTATCCAGCGAAGCCAGAGGTTCGTCCAGTAGAAGTATCTTCGGCCGTTGTATCAAGGTTCTTGCGAGCGCCAACCGCTGCAATTCGCCTCCTGATAAGGAATCAGGTCTCCGGTGGAGAAGGTTCTCAATACTAAGTTGTCTGGCGATGGTATGGATCTCTCTCTTTTTAACCTCAGGTTTGAGTGATAAACCATGAAGCGGATAGGCAATATTTTCTCCAACCGAATAATGAGGAAACACGGCATGATCCTGGAAAACCAATCCGATTCCCCGGTTCTGGATTTTTTCTTTCGTAATATCCCGGTCATCAATCATGATCGATCCGCTATCGGGGGAAACAAGTCCCGCAATAGTCTCCAGAACCATCGATTTTCCTGCCCCCGATTCACCCAGCAAAATAAAATAGTCCCCCTTATGGACCGTAAAAGAGATGTTATTCAGGGAAAAGTCCTTGTAATGTTTGGATATGTTGGTTAATTGAAGCATGAATGAATTATTCTGGATGGATAATGGGCAATGGGATGTTGAAATCTGAAAGCCGGAACATATGCTTTATCATCAAATTAAATATTATTGTTCGTTGGTTTTCTTTCTTTAGCCAGCCAACGAAGGAGAATGAATACCGTCAGGGAGATCAGGATAAAGAGAACGGAAACGGGGCGTGCATATTTCAACCCAAATGCCCCGAAGCGTTCATAGATCAGTACCGGGGTGATCATGGGATGGTAGGCAACCACGATGACAGCGCCAAATTCACTCATTCCGCGGGCAAACATAAGGATCAGGCCGGAAAGGATGTTTCTCCAGGCAAGGGGTAAAGAAATGGTAAAAAAGACCCTGAAGGGTGAAGCGCCTAACGTCAATGCCGCTTTTTCCAGTCTGACCGGAACCCCGGAAAACCCGTCACGGGCAGCGTTAATGAGATAAGGGAGGCTGACAAATGCCATGGCAATAACAATGCCGGCCGGATGACCGACAAAATTTAGTCCGAAGACAGAACCGATTTTTCCAAGGAACGAGTCGCGCGAAACGAAACCAAGGATCGCAATACCGGCTGCCGAATGAGGAATAACGACGGGGAGATCGATGATCCCGGTCACCAGCTTTTTCATTGGGAAGTTCTTCCGGGCAAGGAGGTAAGAAAAAGGAATGGCTGCAACCGCAAAAACCAGGGTGCCAGCCATCGAAGTCCAGATCGTCAGCCAAATACTATCACGAACCTCCGTTTCCCGGGCTGTTTCAAACAGGCTCTGGGGACTGGTCTTCAGGAACATGCCCAATAAGGGCGCAATAATGAAAAGCAGAACCAGTGCGCCAAGGCATAAAAAAACAATTTGTACAAAGGATAATCTCTTCACCAGTTAACAATTTCACCATAAATATCACTGACGGCTTTAACGGCACGATCGGAGAAGAAATCGCAGGAGGGAAATATCCGGAATTTTCCTCCGTCATTCGGATCTTCGGCAGCGACTACGAGAATTTCCGCCTGATCGTTACGGTTCATGATTTCACTATAGGAATAAACGGACCGGTAACCATCTTTTCCGACAATGGTTACCAGGCAGTTTTTAAGGTTTTGCCGGTCAAAAGGAAAATATTGCTGCAACAGTTCTTTCAGGTAAATTCCCGTAAACGGTTGAGTACTGTGAATCCCGCGACCTTTTCCATAGAAAACCGTATGCAGCGTCTCTTTTTGTATCCCTTCCGGCAGGTTCCGCAGTTTCTTAAGAGTTTTGTTATCACCATGGATAAGGATTTCCGGGGAGGTCAGTGGCTTCATCTCTTTTATCACCATGAAGGAACGCGGATATGATTTTACCGTGATCTTTTTCGGGTGTGAGAGGTTGCGTTCCGTGATGAGATCGTTGGCAATAACCAATTTACTTTCGGCCGGCAATGGCCATAGATCCTTGGTTTTGCTGGGAACGATCCGCATGACATCTGTGGCAATGATACAGTTGTGAAGGAAATTCGGATAATATATCTCTCCCCAGCTCAGGATGACTTTTTCTCCTTTATCATTCTCGATCTCGACATAGAGATCGATGATGGGACGGAACTCTTCCGCATTCTTCTTTTTCAGGATCCGGTCGTTCAGAATGTCGAAAAGAGAATATCCGTCGTACCGGTAAGCGCCGACAAAGGTATTGCTGCCATCCTCTTTCAACAAGGTCTCTTTAATGATGACCGAATGTTTCTGAAACTTTGAAAAATCAACTTTTCCGGGGTTTTCTACCTCTCCGGCAATTTCCAATCCGATCTGAGGAAGGGAATATGTTTCCTCATTATCATAAAAGTTATTATTCCGGTCATTCTTATCCACAGTCACCGATGGATCTTTTCTTAGGTCATCCGGGTTTGGATTTATTACTTTTTCTTGTCCGGTTAGATTCATAGCACAGAAGAGAACTGCGAAGATAATACTGATTACTTTCATGGGTTAAGGTTTTAGTATTTAATTAAAAACTTGCGGATACTTCGGCAGTAATCATTCTGCCGGGACTTCGCTGGAGACGGTCATCGATGAACCTGACATCAAAAATGTTATCGGCATTCAGTGCGACCGTCAGCCATTTAAAAAAAGTATGCCAGATTTTTACACTGAATGTACTGTAAGCTGGAAATTTCGATATCAGCAATACCGGGTCGGGTTCATTCTCATCGTTGATCCATCGCGATCCGACATATTTCCAAAGGAGATTGGCATTGCAATATTTATTTTTAAAGGTAATTCCTGCCGTTGCTTTATGCATGGGAACATCAGTCAGGAATTTACCGGTCAGATCTTTGTCGACGAGGGTGTCGGTCGGTTCAAAACGGTTGATCTTACTATATGCAAAGGAATAATTTGCATAGAACATTAGCTCGTTTATCGGGGAATAGTCAAGATCGATTTCCACCCCGAAAATATCCACCCGGCTGATATTTCTTTTCTGAAATACCGGAGCAATCTTATACCCCATGTTTATTGAATCGCCGGTGCTGACATAGTACATAAAATTGTGCCCGATGCTGAAGAAGGTCGATCCTGCCAAACGGATCTTTTTCAGGAGTTCCACATCGGTACCGATTTCAAAATTATCGAGGTATTCGGGTTGTAAGGCCGGATTGGCGATTTTAAATCCGTTGCTCTTTTTCCCGGTCCTGCACAGGTCGTCAAGGATCGGAGCCCGGAAGCCACGGGCAGCGGAAATATAGATTCTCGTATTTACATTAAAACGATATTGAAGAGAAAGTTTAGGATCCAGTTTCATCCATTCGTGAGAGGGAATAACGGTATCCTGGAACGCGAGCATGTATTCGATGGAGTAGGAAGGATCTTCGATGGAAAAGACGCCATGATGGAATCGGGCATAATCGAGCCTTAATCCGGCATTAATCTGAAGATGATCCCCTAAAATATTGATTTCATCCTGAAGAAAGAGACCATAATTATCGATCTTTCCCGCATTACTGATGAGATCGGTGGAGGTATAATAGATATCCTGGCCATCCACGCTGCCCAGGCGGGCGTCAAATCCACCGGTGATGGTCTGGCGCTTCCCCGGAGTGACAATAATGGAGGCTGTTCCTCCCCGGTCGATCCGGCTGGATTTTACCAGGTAAAGATTATACTCCGACTCTTTCATATATTCATTCAACCGTTCGAAATGTTCATCGAGACTATAGACCTGCAGGTTCCATTGAAGAATCCCTTTTGTTCCCCGGTACCGTCCCGTCACATGCCAGGTCCGGTGTCGTTCAAATGCCCCATCCACTTCATAGATCTCAACTCCGCGACCCCGTTTATCATCATAGAAATTTGCTCCGATCTCCAGACTGTTTTTTTCGTTGAATTGATATCCGGTCTTTAGCCCGATACCGGCTTCCCGTAAAAATGAATTCACAGTAAAGGTATCATCCTTTGCAAGATACTCCTGGATTTCTGCGTTATATCCATCGCTTCTGGTATAAAATCCATTCAGGTTATAATACAAACCACGGTCCTGCACTGCGGATTTAAGCTTTCCGGTTAAAAAATATCTTCCATTGAAGGTATTATAGGTGCCATATTCCAGGGAGGCGGAACCCGAAATTCCCCGAAGGGGTTTCCGGGTATGGATATTAATGACCCCTCCCATGGCATTACTACCATAAAGGGCACTTCCGGGACCTTTAATAACTTCGATCCGGTCGACATTATCGCGGTTTACCAGATGCCAGTTCACCGTGCCTTCATCGGCTTTATTGACCGGCATATCGTCGATGAGCACCAGCGTCCGACCCTGATCGTTGCCACTAAGACCGCGCATCGACACCACCGAATTATTCGAAAACATTCCCATTGTGTTACTAAGGTTTACTCCAGAAATATAATCCAGGACATTGGTGATGTTCTGTCCGGGGTTTTCCTGGATAAGATTGGAAGAAATCAGGTCAATTCTCAAAGGGATGTTCTGAATATCGCGGGTAACCCGATTCCCGGTTATTTCAATCTCCGGGGAAGTCAACATATCCGGTTCAAGGAAAAAATCAATGGTCACCCCTTTCTCTTGAGAGAGAATGACCTGACGTTCCTGTGGTTGATATCCAAGAAAGGTAACCCTTAAAATATAGTTACCCTCCGGAAGGTTATGGAATTTAAATTTTCCGCTTGTATCCGTTACTTGCCCGAACCGGGTGCCTTTAATCAATATATGGGCTCCGGGTAAGGGTTTCCGGTCGGTTGAACAGAAAACCACACCTGAGATTTGCTTATTATTTGAGGCAAAACTGAGGAAAGGGATGAAGATGAGCGTTAATAAGATTATCAGAAAATACCGTCTCATCTTCACCCTAAGATCTATATTATTTATTGCACTATGAATTTTTGGATATATGGTTTATCCGTATCCGTAAACCGAATAGTAATCAGGTAGATACCTTTGCTTGCATTGTTGAGATTGAAAGAGGCATGCATACCCGGATTATTTTCGGAGCAAATACTTTTTCCCTGAACATCCGTAATGGTCAGCGAAGCCATCGGGACGGTTGATACAACCTGATATTGACGGGAGTTATTTACCGGGAAGAACTTAATCCGGTTCGTATAAACGATTTCGTCTGTACCAAGTGTACTGGTTCCGGTTATGAGAATGTCGTCGATGATGGAACGGCCGGTTGATGCGACAGTTCCTCCGTCGATATCGGTGTTGGAGGTCATGATCCACCGGATATAGATCGAAGAGGTTCCCTGACCGGTAATGGCAACCGGAAGATTTGTAATAGTTCCATCGGCATAGTCGTATGTCAGCGTTAAAGCGCTATTCGGAATATCCTCATAGATTCCTGAGCTGAGCCTCCACTGTAATTTAAAATCGCGGGGGCCCGGAAAACCGGTTTCACTTTTCTGTTTAGAGGAGACCTTAAAATCTTTGTATTTCTCTGCTTTGAATTTACAGGACCAGAATTTAATATCGGCTCCATTATCCCATCCATCGGTCTCAGCCGCATAGTTGCCGCCTTCATTATAAAAAATGATCGTATTCAGTGTAGAATCGGTTACTGGTGTCAGAACCCATTGGAACCGGATATCATAGGATTTATTCTGTGTAGTTCCAAGGTTTGCATTCAGACTGTCGGGACCGCTAATAACGGGGAACGTCCAGCCGCTGATGGTATCCTGTGCGAAAGCGCCGATCGAGAACAGGACGATTGCAAAAAGAAGTAGATGTTTTTTCATAATTTTTGTTTTAAGTGATTAATAATGTTCATTTATTGTTGGATTTTCATTGCAAAGACAATAGTTCCGGTTGCATCATATTCCGCACTGATCACCTTGATCAGACCCTTTTTACCGGTGGCCGTCAAAAAAGGAATTATATCTCCCGGATTAGCCCATTTGAATTTCCGTTTTCCCCAAACCTCATCGTAGGAAACAATCAGGAGACTATCGTTATGACAAGCTTCGAAAGCCTCGGGGGGAACGGGATCCGAGTCGACGCTTACATCCCATTTGGTATAGTTTTTTATCGTCCATTGGGCAATGGATGGATAATAATCGGTAATCCCGCCACCTAATTCTCCGGCAGAGGAGAAAGTCGCGGAAGGAATATTATCATCCAGAAAATAATAGGTAATAATATGAATCAGGGATTGATTTAATCCGGCCGTATCGGCAAAGTAAACATTCCCTGTCATGGGATCAAGGAATTGGCCAAAGGTTGTATTGTTCTGAAATCCCATCGTAATGGAGGGATACTCATAGATACCTCCCCAGGTAGAATTCGGGTCCTTGTAGATGGTCATGGCCTGGGTAGCAAACTGCCGGTTTTTATCCATCACCTGGAAAGTCCATCGTGCCGTATCTTCGATATTTTGGTAAAATGTTCTGTCGAAGGAGAAAGAGGGGGAATTCATTCCGGAATCAAGAACCACTTTAACGCTGCCGTCCGGCATAATCTTTTTTACGACAAGATTAGTGATATTGGCATCGGAACCGGTAGCGGAGATCCCGAATTTCAGGGGAGCCCCAATTGCCACTATCGCCCCGTTGGGAGTGTAACCGGCGCCTGTTTTCAATGAAAGGGAAGGAGGAGAGGAATTGTTGTCTTTTTTACAGGAGGGTGCGGCGAGTAATAGCGTCAATCCCATAAGTAAAATTAATGATTGAGGAGTGTTCATAGGTTTGGATATTTTAAAGGTCTAAAATGACAAGAAGATTTATTCAGTTTATCAATAATTGCAATTCAACATGGTTGTTCGTGTGATGATCGTGGATGATTCTTTTACTCATAAATCATTGCTTTAAAGCGAACTTTTTCAGGACTTCCGGAAGTTTATCCCAGTTCATCGTTGGAAGAGGAACAACGGAGGGTTGACCATTTTTTTCCATGATTGCCAGCCCTTTATCCCTAATGAGAAGGAATTGTAAAAAAGCAATGGCGGCTTCCCTGTTCGGTGCATCTTTTAGAATCGTAACCCCGTATATCATCGGTTCACCCTTCACAACATCCTTTTTACCTGGCGCGTTTCCGTTGATCTCGGTGGAAGCGGTAGCATACCGGGCAGCATAAACCGGGTTTTTCAGGTTTATTTCGTCGGGCAACAGGAGATAGTTTAGTTTATGCTGGATAGCAACCGAGCGGTAGAGGAAGATATAATCAATACTTCCCGACTCAAGTAAGGCAACCAGATCGACCTCTTTGGGGCGCATATAATTCATGTCCTTGCTCATGATCCGTTTGGCGAGTCCGGGTTTTTTATAGTATTTTTCGGCCAGTTGAAGAGTGAGAACCGAACGGTAACCACAGGGATCGGAATTGGGGTCAGCCCTTCCGAAAGCAACGTCGGATCTCATCAGAACATCAAACCAGTTTTTACTGTTTATTTCCTTCGAATAACGCGATTTCTCGTTATAGACGATGGATAATTCATTGCTCACGAAGCGGATATTCCAGTCGGCATATTTCGGGATCAGTATATTATCGATCACCGCATAGTCGGCAGCGGCCATGATATCGCAGGGGCGGTTCAGGTCGGTGATCTTCCGGGCGGAAGCAACACTTCCGGCCGATTCCATCAGGATTTTAACGTCGGGATAAATTTTATTGAAGGCTGCTGCAACCTCTTTGAATGGCATCGATAAACTACCGGCATGAAAAATTATTAACTCCCCTTGCAGAAGGGAAGGTTTTTGCTGACCATAATTCCCCGTCACCACAAAAAAAGTCAATAATACAGATAGAAAAAATTTGTTGAGCATAGGAATAGATTTTACAAGCCTCTTCACATTTTCTCATTTTCAAATTTTCAGATCATTCAAAAATTCAGCAAAACCCTTCTGAATCATAGCATCGGCAGAGGTATGTAATTTATCAAATGCGCTTACCAGTTTGCGACTCTTTTCTATCAGTATGGTCTTGCCACGATCGAAAATGAAAGTAACAAAGATAAAAATTTTCAGCGATATGAATATTTATGCATATCGCTGTGTATGAGGGGGGAATATGCAATAGAAAGAAAAAGAGTGAGAAAAGCTATAGGGTTTTAGCTTTACTGAAAGTTGTTATTGGAGCGGGGCAACTACTTCCAACAGTTCCGGCAGATCCATCCCAAGTTGCTTCAGATGTTCGATCTTAGGCACTCCGTTCTTTGTCCATCCGCGCCGTTCGTAAACAGCATCAAGAAGCTGTTCATAACGGTTTTCACGATATTGGCGGAGAACTTTCATCTTCTCTTCAGTCGATTTCCCCCGGGGATCAAAGTTTACCTGTTCTTTCAGTTGTTTATCATAACGTTCTGCCCGGGATTCATATTCTTCCTTTGTCACAGGCCCGCAGGCGCGGTAAGGCTGAGCATCCTGTTTGCGAAGACCATATCCCCGGCGGATATTGAAAATCCGCTGAAAATTATAAACCCGTTCCGACTGCCTGAGCAATTCTTGTTTGTCGATTTTCAATCCGGTCACGGCATTAAAGATGGTTACATAATTGTCGACATGCTCCGGAACTTTTGCCGGCTCATTGGTCTGGGCATTATTTTCCGGTTCCACATCATTCCAGGGAAGTTTACAGAGTCCGACCAGGCCGAACCAGGTCCGGAACATCGGGAAATAGTGAAGGGCTTCGGCTTTCTTTTCAAAGGTGGGAATCTGGTTATTAACCATATCCATAAATATCAGCCAGGCTTCATCGTGCTGAGGTCCCTTGTTGGTCATCGCGTAACCGCCTTGCTGGGCCAGTGATTCTTTTGAAACGTACTGGGAATATTCAAGTCCTTTGTTTTCCATCCCTATATCCTGCATAAATTTCGGATCGCCCCAACCGTTCTTTGCAAAGATCTCTTTCATTTTGCGCACTCCCTGTCCGGCTATGGGTCCGAATCCCTCTCCTCTGGAAAGTTGATGAAGAAGTTCCATGGCGGCATCGGCATTGCCAAAATTCAGTTTCAATCCGCCGGTTCGTTCTTCATTAAGGATCCCGTTTTCAAAACATTCCATAACGAAACCAAGGATAGTTCCCCAACTTATGGTACATATGCCATAAGTATCACAATAAAAGTTGGCTTCGATGGTATAATCGGGATTAAAAATACCGGAGATGGAACCCAGGGAAGAGGTAGTTTCATATTCTGGACCATCGACAATGACCTTTTCTCCCTTGTAAGGTCCGGTGCGTAGTTCATAGTTGTCGACTCCCTTGGCACAGGCCATATTACAACCGACCCAGCATCCATCGGGAACATTTTGCGTGAAAAATGATTTCCAGACATTTCCATTGATTTTGTCAATATCCGGATGACTCCCGAATTTAAAATTATGGACCGGAAGAAGGTCGTAATCGTTCATGATATGCGTAAGGTGAGCCGTGCCTTTCGACCGCATCTCGCATTGTTTGTCGTCGAGTTCACGCATCTCCTTGTTGAATCGGCGACCCCGTTCCTGAATGGCTTCCAGATCAACGACATTGTTGCGGTTCCCTCCGATTCCTTTTACATGGGCTGCAATGGCTTTGATTTTTTTGTTACGGAGAACAGTTCCAAGTCCACCGCGTCCGGCTTGTTTCAGGCGGACTTTCTTGCGCTTCAGATCATAGAAGGTGAAATTGAGCATCCCGATCAGCGAATGATCAGCGGCAGTCCCGGCAGAGACTACCGAGACGTTAAATTTATCTTTTTCATTATCGGTTTTTGAAAAGATTTCGTGAAGCTCTTCGGCAAGGATATGACTGTCGACCGGAAGATCGGAGGCATCATAGATCTCGATTACTTCGCGCTCTTCATCAAAGAGTATCATGACTTCCTGATCCGATTTTCCCTGGATCTCGAGGGCGTCAAATCCGCAGAATTTCAGAAATGGACCGAAATAACCTCCAACATTGGAATCGATGATAGAGTCGGTTTCCGGACTGATGGAACAAACAATCGATTTTCCGGTGCCCGAATACTGGGTAATACCACAAATGGGACCACCGGAAATAACGATCTCATTTTCCGGATCGTTCCACTTCGTTTCGGGTTTTGTACCTTGCCATAATAAGTGGAGATCAAATCCTTTCCCTCCGACAAATTTATCGATCATTTCCTGGCTGACCGGTTTTTCTTTAATGGAGCGATCTCCGACATTAATATAGATCGTCCTTCTGTTGTATCCCTTGTCGATCGGGGCCCAGGTATACTTGTACTGTTTGAGCAACAGGTGTTTCTGTTTAAATTCCTCGAAATTCATATAGAAAACAGGTTTGTGTGGTGTGTTTTTTTGCAAAAATATTGAAAAAAATCGTTGGTAAGAAGTAGATTTTCAAAATGTTCGACATGTATTTTTATGCATATCGAAAATAAAGTCGGAGCTTAGATTACTTGATTCAAGCGAAGTGATATCGATCATTATTCAGATCATTTGGACAATAAGTCATTAATTCACCGGGTCATCAGTGATATTTTGGTTTTTTGTTATTTTTGTATTCAATCAAAATGTTTGGTTTCAAGATGACATTTGAGCAGATCAAAGAAAGGTTGGGGAATAAAACCGTTGGCATAGCCGGTTGCGGGGGGCTTGGTTCGAATTGTGCCGTAGCCTTGGCCCGGGTGGGTATTGGCAGCTTGATCATTGCCGATTTTGACGTGGTCAGTGAAAGCAATCTGAACCGGCAATACTATTTTTATTCCCAGATCGGAATGAAGAAAGTGGCCGCACTCAAGGAAAATATCTTCCTCATCAATCCCAAGATTAAAATCATCTCGTACGAATGTAAACTTGACGGGAATAATATCAAACAGATTTTTAAGAACTGTGACATCATTATTGAAGCTTTTGATCTTGCTGATCAGAAAGAGATGTTGATCGAAACCGTTCTTTCGGAAATGCCGGAAAAATACTTGGTTGTCGGAATTGGAATGGCAGGGTGGGGGAAGAACGATTTAATTCATATCAGGAATATTGACAAAATGTTCATTTGCGGGGATGAGGTTTCGGAAATTGATCCGGAACTTCCGGCCATTGCACCCCGGGTCGGGATCGTAGCCAATATGCAGGCGAATACAGCGCTGGAAATATTGCTGGGAGGAGAGGATAAGCGGAGGAATAAAGAAAATTAAAATAATCGATCATGAAAATTTTGTTGAATAATACTCCGGAAACCATCAATAAAGAAGAAATGACCGTCAGCGGACTGCTAAAGTGGAAGAACTTTACTTTTAAGATGCTGGTGATTAAGATTAATGGAACGTTGATTAAGAAAAGCGATTATGATCTTACTCCGATTCAGGAAGGGGATGATGTTATTGTTCTGCATCTTATTTCGGGTGGTTGACATACAATCCTATAATAAGGCTGGCCGGTTTTAGTATCGTTTTATGGATGGCAGTATTCTTTCCATTCTGATCCCGGAAAAAAAAACAGTTGATTAAACTATTTCAGCCACAATAAAAGTACTTCCTCCGATAAAGATCAAATCGGATTCCGAAGCCTTTTTCTTTGCTGCCTGAAGCGCTGATTTGACAGAAGGATAAGCGCTCCCCTTTAGTTTAAACCCTTTTGCTTTCAGCGCAAGTTCTTTGGCATCCAATCCCCGTGGTATATTGGCCTTACAGAAATAGTAAGTAGCTTTGTGCGGAAGCATCTCCAGGATCTTTTCCACAGCTTTATCGTTGACCATTCCAAAAATAAAATGGAGATGATCGTACGGGGTGGAATCGATTTGACGGAGAACCTCTCTCAGGCCTCCTTCATTATGACCAGTATCGCAGATTGTCAGCGGTTTCCCGGACAGTATCTGCCAGCGACCGGCCAATCCGGTTTGCCTGATCACATCCCGAACGCCTTTTCGGATATTGTCCTTGGAAATATGGAACCAACGGGTATTGAGCGCTTCACAGGCAGCCATTATCGTTACAATGTTTTTTGCCTGATATAATCCAGGTAAAGGAGAGGAGAGATGACGGATATAAAGATCCTTCTTGCAGAAAATATCCATCGTAAGATTTCTGCAGCGACTTCCCGCTGTGCGAATATTCCTGACAAAATAGGTTTGATCGGCAAAGGTGATCGTTGATTTACATTCGCTGGCTTTGCGGGAAAATATGGTACGGATCTTTTTCTGTGTCTCGCCAATGATTACCGGGATTCCCGGTTTTATGATCCCCGCTTTTTCGGTGGCAATCTTTCTAATAGTATTGCCTAAAAGCTGCATATGGTCCATGCTGACATTCGTGATGACAGAGAGTACGGGAGTGATGATATTAGTGGAATCTAATCTCCCGCCAAGACCTGTTTCGATAACGGCGACCTCAACCTGCTGGTCCCTGAAATACTGAAATGCCATTCCTACGGTCATTTCAAAGAAAGAGGGTCGGATTTGATCAAACTCGCTTCGGTAACGGTTGACAAAGGCAGCGACATAGCTTTTAGAGATTTTTTTCCCATTGACCCTGATCCGTTCGCGGAAATCAACCAGATGAGGGGATGTGTAAAGACCGATTCGCAGACCTGTGTTTTGCAGGATGGAGGCGAGTATATGGGAAACGGAGCCTTTCCCGTTGGTTCCGGCGATATGAATTGATCTGAATTCGTTTTGCGGATTTTCGAGCAGGTTACACAGGGCAACCGTATTGCCGAGGTCAACTTTATATGCCGCAGGACCGATACGGTGAAACATCGGAAGCTGGGCATTCAGGTATTCGAGAACTTCCCGATAATTCATCATTTAAGAAAAAGAGCAAGAATACCGTTCATTTTTATTTGCCATTATGATATGTTCTTACCCGGTTTTACCCTTCAAAGGTAATATAAAATCAGGGAAAGGTTGACAGCGATTCAATAAATGGCGCCTCCGCTGGAGTCCTTCAAAGCCCCGGTAACGCTCTTCAGACAGTTTATTTCATTTCGCCAGCGCAATATCCCGAGAAAAGCAAAAATCAGCGCTTCCTTATAATTGATAATGAAATCTTGGGGAATCACTATTCCGGGAATACAATACTTTCCAAGTTTTTCGATCAGGTGGTTGTTGAAGGTTCCGCCACCGGTCAGGAGGATTTTTCCTGACTTGCCGGATCGGGTAACCCTGGCTATCTGTAAGGCGATGTGTTCGGAAAAAGTTGCAAGCTGATCCTGCACCGAAAGGCCGGAAGCGTGTAAGAGAGGATAGATATTCTCAACCACCCATTCTTTTCCAAGCGATTTAGGTGGAGGTCGATGATAGTATTCCAAGGCTTCCAGTTGATCAAGTAATTCCGGGTTAATGCTGCCACTCCTGGAATGAACGCCATCCTTATCGTACGAAAAGCCGATTTTCTCTGTCAGATAATTTAGCACAATATTCACCGGACAGATGTCAAAAGCAATCCGATTTTCATCCTTTTCATAAGAGATGTTTGCAAATCCACCAAGATTAAGGCAAAAATCGTATTCCCGGAAAAGGTAACGGTCGCCGATCGGTACCAGCGGGGCGCCCTGTCCACCTAAAGACACATCCAGGGAACGGAAGTCGCAGACTACAGGAAATCCGCACTCAGCGGCGATGGCAGATCCACGGCCAATCTGGCAAGTCAGATATTTTCCCGGCTGATGAAAAATGGTATGACCGTGGGAAGCAATAAAATCAGGTTTTATCTTGTGTTTATCAATAAAGGATTTACATAGGTGCCCGAGCAGGCGTCCATATTCCGTGTCGGCGAGGGCTAATTCATAAGCCGATCCTTTCTCCACATTAGCCAAATGGTCTTTCCACTGTTTCATGTATGGAATGGTTTCGGCATTCAGGATCTGAAAATTCCATTGCCGATGATCATAGCTAAATTCACAGAAAGCTATATCCACCCCATCCAGTGAGGTGCCCGACATAAGACCAATGACATGATAGATGGATTTCAAGACTTGTTTAATTAAAAAAGACCGGCCACTTTTTCGAGTCTGATACCCCGGGATCCTTTCAGTAATATGGTCGAGTCTTTTACAGGATGATGTTCGAACCACATCCTGGCAAGGTCAACATCCTGAAAGCAAAGAAACTCGCGTTTCCGGTTTAAACGCGTAAAAACAGGTCCGATGAGATAGACGGCCTGGAATTTCATCGGCTCAATCAATCTGAGGATCGTTTCATGTTCTTTATCGCTTTCGCTTCCAAGTTCGAGCATGTCACCCAGAATCAGTATTTTGGCAGGGAAAGTGGCTTCTGCAAAGGTTTCCAGCGCTTCCTTCATACTACTCGGGTTGGCATTGTATGCATCCATGATGAGGAGATTTGCGGGAGTTCTTTCGATCTGTGACCGGTTATTGGAAGGTTCATAATGTTCGATGGCGTGTTTAATCAAAGGTTGATCGATCAAAAAATGTTGTCCGATACAGGCAGCCGCAAGGATGTTATTGACATTGTATTTTCCGTAGAGTTTTGACGAAACAGATTGAACAGTAAGATCCTGATAATGAAGTTCCATTTTGACAAATGGGTCGGCAATTAAAGATTGATAAGAGAGGGAAGCAGGAGGAGAGCCGTAGCAGATGACGGGTTGATTTTTTGTCTGTTCCATTAAGATCTTATCATCCCGGTTGATAAATATTTTTCCATGGTTGGATTTCAAATAGCGGTACAATTCCGTTTTAGCCCGGATAACCCCTTCATAACCGCCAAACCCTTCAAGATGAGCTTTTCCGATATTGGTGATGAGGCCGTGGTTGGGTTTTGCGATCTTGCATAGAAAATCGATCTCTCCCGGATGGTTAGCTCCCATTTCGATGACCGCGATCTCCGTTTCATGGGTCATCGTAAGTAAAGTCAGCGGAACCCCGATGTGGTTGTTCAGGTTGCCGGTGGTAGCTGCAATTCGAAATTTCGCAGAAAGCACAGCAGCGATCAGCTCTTTGGTGGTCGTTTTTCCGTTGGTTCCGGTAATTGCGATGACGGGAATGTCAAATTGGTCGCGATGATATTTCGCAAGTTCCTGCAGGGAACTCAGAACATCTGCAACAAGAATGCACCGGTCATTGATGCTGGCCTCAGGTTCATCGATAATGGCATAGGAAGCTCCGTTTTCCAGCGCTGTTATCACAAATCTGTTCCCATTAAAGGAAGGCCCTTTCAGGGCAAAAAACAACGAACCTGGCTGAATATGCCTGCTGTCGGTTGAAATAACCGGATTTTCGGCGAAGCGTTGATAAATGAAATTCAGATTATCCCGGAGCATGTTAAATTGATAATAACATCGCAAAATAAATAAAAAACCCCATCTCCTTGACGAAAACGGGGTTTTATTCAGTGTTTTTTAGTTACTTTCCGGGGATAGCACCCCCAACACGGGTCATTGCACAACGGAAGCCAATATAATCAGTTGCGCTGTTTTCATCCATAAATCGTCTGGTTCCCGGACTAAGATAGAAGGCAGGGTCTTTCCAGCTTCCTCCTTTATATACCCTGGCATGGTCGCTGATCAGGGAATTGGCGCCATACTGGTACATCAGGTTGGTTCCGCTGGTATCCTTTGGGGGATTCTTCCAATATTCGGAAGAAATGGAGGAGGAAAAATCCCCGTCAAGATAATTGACATTATCGGCCTGACGGTAATTCGTGCGGTCTGCAGCTTCAGCGGAGGTGATATCACGATACTTAAGGTGGCCAAGACTGTCTTTTTCGGCAAGGAATCCTTCTGCATCGCGAATAGGAGTCTTAAATATATTACCACGGTAAGGATGAAGATCCGAAACATCATTAAAGGAGAGAGGACGGTAAACATCCAAAACCCATTCACTGACATTTCCGGCCATATTATAAAGGCCATAGTCGTTGGGGAAATAAGACCCGCATGGAGCAGGAATATCGGCACCGTCGTTCAGGTTGCCGGCAACACCCATATAATCTCCTTTGCCGCGTTTGAAATTGTCCATAAAACTACCGTAATACCTCGATTCATTCGTCCGGACATAATTTCCGTTCCAGGGATAATTCTTTCTTTCAACGATCCGTTCATATGCCGTATTCCCAATAAGTCCGAGAGCGGCATATTCCCATTCCGCTTCAGTCGGAAGCCGGTATTTCGGAAGCATGATTCCATCTTCCATTTTGACTTTCCGGGTACCTGTGCCATTAGGATTGAGGTCGGGTAGCGGTTTATCAACCAAACCATCATATTGGCCGGAAAGATAAGCTTCGGTATTAAAGTTATTCTCATTTTTCTGTGCAGGATCCATAGCAAGGATTCCTTTCTTGATCAGTAGGATCTCGTTTACGCGGTCGGTTCTCCAGGCACAATACTCATTAGCCTGAACCCAGCTTACTCCAATGACTGGATAATTCCTGTAAGCAGGATGGCGGAAATAGTATTCAACCAGGGGTTCGTTATATGCCAGTTTATCGCGCCAAACCATTGAGTCGGGGAGGGCTTTACGGTAAACGCCGGGGTAATCCGTACCGTATACCCGGTTTAACCAGTAGAGATATTCGAGGTAATCGAGATTCCGTACCTCGGTTTCATCCATATAGAAACTGGCAACCGACACCCTGCGCGCCTGATTATTCCACTCGAACATCACATCATCCTGAGTTTGTCCCATGGGGAAGGTTCCACCTTCGATGAAAACCAATCCCGGTCCCGTTTGCTGTTCTGCAAAATCACGGACTTCAAAGCCGCCGTTCTTGGAATTGTTGTAATCCCAGCCAGTTGTACTGGAGGTGCCGCCTTTCTTACAGGAACCTGTCAGAAGGATCACTGCGATCAGCGCACTTGCCTGAAATAAATGTCGAATCTTCATCCTTTTAGAAAATTTTTTGCAAACCTAAATGAATTACTCAAATTTAGCAAATATTTATCCCCATAAACAGAGGTTATTGATGAACAATAAAGCAGAAATTATTAACATTGTAAAGATATAACTAAAACTTGGGGCATTTTATTGCTCTGATATGTCTTCTTTTTTCTATACAGGGAAATTGCCAGGAGGCAGATATCTCATGTGCCCCTCCTGACGCGGTTTTTAACTTTGAAATGGTAAAATCGTAACTATACGCCATTCGTAGATTTTTATAATGAATTCCTAACATCGGAATGATGGCATCCGGATTTTCAAAGTTATGACGGAACCATAATCCTCCGATAAACGGATCAATCGTCAGGTAAAGACCGATATTCAATTGGTGAAAATTAAATTGTTGCTGATATAAAATATTAGGAGAAATCGAAAACTCACGATCCCCCTCGCCACTGCCGTTATCTCCGCCTCCGGATCCACCCTTCAGGTTGATGACTGAACCCGCATGGACGGTAAATTTCATATATAACTTAGAGGTCAGGTCGGAATAAAATCCGATACTGGGTTCCGAGAGATGGTCAACTGAAAACCCTGCATAGATCAGATCTTCATAGCTAAGAAATATCCCGGCCCCAAAGTCCGGAACCCCAACCCGGCTGTTGTCGGGCGGATCTTCCAGCGTCGGTTTTATTACACCCCCGTTGATCAGATCTTCATACATATCTCCGAAAGTAAGATTTTCCCAGACCAGATGCCTCTGGTAATAACCGGCTTTGACAGCGGTACTTGCCTGAATTTTGCTGGTAATATTGAATTTGTAGGCATACATCAGACTGAAGGTAGTCGTATTCAGGTTTCCGTCGCCGGCGCGATCGGCATCAAACAACAAGCCAAGCCCACCATGAAGCGCATCAATATACATATCGAAGGAACCATTATAAGTGTTGAATGCGCCGCCAAGAGAGGGCCATTGATTCCGATAGTTTCCAATTAATCTGGGACAAATGGAAGCTCCCGTCAGCGCTGGATTGAGGTACAAAGGATTGGCATAGAATTGAGAAAACTGAGGATCCTGACCGAAGGATTCAATCACCAGGATGAGCATTAAAAGAGGGGCGATGATCTTCGATTTCCAGATCATAATTCAGAAGAAATTCATTGCAGATTTCAATACCACAATAATACAATAATTTTGAATTTCTATTGGCTCCCCTAAACAATATTAACCAACAGATAACGTTTGAAATCTTAAAAAGTATATTTTTTCGGAATATTAAATTTTACAGCAAACTTTTAAAGACGTATTGCTGTCTTTGTATTAATAATCCCTGCGCATGGTAAAAACGTTTCAACCCATATTTTTTTGTTGGATTTTCCTGGCTTCCCTGATCTCCATAGCATCCCTTTCGAATGGAAATACTCTTACTTTGGACCGGCAAATCAAGTGGAATCCCGAGCGCTTACTCCGGATCTCTGAAAAACAAGAAGGTTTTATACTTGAGTTTAACGGTTCAGGATCGCGTGATGGATTCGAATTCCTTCCTTTTTTTATTGAGAAATTCAAACTTGATCGGGATAAGGATTCATTGCAATCAATTATCCTGACAAACCTGGTTTTCGAACCGGTCTCTGATTCCGTTAGTGCAAAATTGATGAATAAAGAAAAAATAGCCGATCAGGTTACCCTTTCTCATGCAATTGTCTATCAGAGGAAAACTCCATTTCTCGAGATCTGTATTTTACCTTTTAGACAAAATTCAGCTACCGGGAAGCTGGAACGTCTGGTTTCTTTCACCCTGGACCTGGAATTATCGGAGAATCCCTTATCCGGAAATATAAAATCAGTCAAAACCCATACCGGAAATTCCATTCTCGCATCGGGCGATTGGTATAAGATTGCCGTGTCGTCGAGCGGTATCTATGCCATAACTTATGATTACCTGGTTGAAGAAGGAATTGATGCTGCCTCAATAAATCCGAAGAATATCCGTCTATACGGGAATGGAGGAGGAATGCTTCCAGAAGCCAACGCCGGGCCAAGAGCAGCAGATCTTATCGAAAATGCTATTTACGTTTATGGAGAGGAGGATGGTAAATTCGATCCCGGAGATTTTATCTTGTTTTATGGAGAATCACCCGATAGCTGGAAATACGACAAATCGAAATTTCTTTTTAATCACCAGAAAAATATTTATTCCGATAAAACCTGTTATTTTCTGAATTTTGATCTGGGGCCCGGGAAACGACTGGAGTATGAATCATCGACCTCTATGGATCCGACCAATCATATCAACACTTTCAATGATTACGCTTTCTATGAAAAGGATAATATCAACCTGATCAAGTCCGGACAGAAATGGTGGGACCAGCAAAACTTTGATGTCACGACGACCCGTAATTACAATTTTAGTTTTCCCAATATCATTTCAGCATCTCAGGTTAAAATGGTTGTTGATGTCGCCGCACGATGTGTTTTCGGAAGCACCACCTTCGATGTCTCTGCCGCCGGATCCAAGCTGCTTAGTATTTCCATCCCTAAGGTAGGTTCCGATTATACGAATCCTTATGCGGTGGAAAAAAGAGAACTTGTCCAGTTTACTTCTTCGGGTCCGGCGATTGAAGTTCAACTCGATTATAAGAAGTATAACAATAATGGGGTAGGGTATCTCGATTATCTTGAACTAAATGTTCAGCGTCAATTGAAGATGGCAGGTTCACAGTTGATGTTCCGCTCCGTTATCGGATCAGGAAAGGGGAAAGTCAGCGAATTTACACTGACTTCTCTTGGCACCTCTCTGACCATATGGGATATATCCACCAAAGGAAACGCCATCAGAATTGAAACCAAACCATCCGGAAATGATTTTATTTTCAGGCTTCCTACGGATACAATCCGTGAATTTATTGCTTTCGACGGAAGTTCATTCAGTTCACCTGAATACATCGGAAAGGTTGCGAACCAGAACCTGCACGGAATTGCGCAAGTAGACTATGTAATTATCGCTCCTCAGGTATTCCTGCCGGATGCCGAACGTCTTGCCCAATTTCATCGCGATATCAGTAATCTTAGCGTGATTGTTGTGACTCCGTATCAGATTTATAATGAATTTTCTTCCGGAGTTCAAGACGTAAGCGCTTTCCGTGATTTTATGAAGATGTTATACGATAAGGCTGATTCGGGGGAAGAACCAAAATATCTTTTGCTCTTTGGCGACGCCTCTTATGATTTCATGAACCGTATCAGTAACAACACCAACTTTATTCCTTCTTATCAATCCATTGAGTCATTGGACCCGGTAGCTTCCTTTGTGACGGATGATTACTTCGCTTTGCTTGACGATAATGAAGGACAAGGCGCTATTGGAGAACTCGATCTGGGAGTCGGCCGTCTTCCTGTAGCTTCAACGGATGAGTCGAAAGCAGCGGCAGATAAGATCATCCATTATATTTCCAATTCCGAGTCAGTGAAAAATGATTGGAGGAATGTCGTTTGCTTTGTTGCTGATGACCAGGATTTTGGAGGGAATCAATTTATCGAAGACTCCGAGCTTTTATCCAATATTATCGAGACCTCATTTAAAGATTTTAATTCGGATAAAATATATCTTGATGCATATACTCAAGTCTCAACACCCGGAGGTTTTCGTTATCCGGAGGTTAATGAAGCGATAAACAAACGTGTTGAAAAAGGCGCTCTTATTGTCAACTATGTCGGTCATGGCGGAGAAGTAGGATGGTCGCATGAGCGGGTTCTGGAAGTCGCCGATATAAACTCCTGGACGAACTATGACAATATGCCGGTATTCATTACTGCTACATGCGAATTCAGCCGGTTCGATGACCCGGAGCGCGTTTCGGCTGGAGAATACGTCTTTCTAAATCCGAAAGGCGGCGGGGCGGCTCTTTTTACAACGACACGCCTTACCTATGCAGGGTATAATATGGAACTCTCCTTGAATTTTTACAAGAACGCTTTTAAAAAAGTCGATGGAGAATATTACCGGATGGGAGATCTGATTGTGCTTGCCAAACATAACGTATCGGTCCTTAATACGAGGAAATTTGCCCTTCTTGGCGATCCTGCGCTTCAGATGGCTTATCCCCATCTGGATGTAGTAACAACCGGCATCAACAGCCAGGAACCTTCTTCAATACCCGATACATTGAAGGCGCTTTCCGAAGTGACAATTGAAGGAGAAATCAGGGATGATTCGGGGATGAAAGTGACCTCCTTTAATGGAACGGTCTTTCCTACGGTCTATGACAAATCATCCGAAATATATACCAAGGCAAATGACCGGGAAGCACCTGTTAAAGAATTTTTTCTCCGTAAAAATGTGGTGTATAAAGGGAAAGCTGAAGTAATGAACGGAACTTTTTCATTTACATTTATTGTTCCTAAGGATATTGCCTATAATTACGGAATTGGAAAAATCAGCTATTATGCCCGAGATGGCGAAACAGATGCCAACGGGTATGATAGCAGTATCATTGTTGGCGGTTACAACAATGAAGCTATTCCCGACGACAAAGGACCGGTGGTTTCTTTATATATGAATAATACCAGTTTTATATCTGGCGGAATCACCGACCAAAATCCAAATCTCCTGGCCTTCGTCAGTGATGAATCAGGGATAAATACTGTTGGGAATGGAATCGGACATGATATTATTGCAGTTCTTGATCAGAAAACCGACGTCCCGCTAATCCTGAATGATTATTATGTATCGGATTTAAACACATACAAAAGCGGTACCATTACCTATCCTTTCAGCACTCTTGAAGACGGATATCATCATGTCGATGTGAAAGTATGGGATATTTTTAATAACTCTACAGAAGTCGGCATCGATTTCGTTGTAATCTCCTCTTCTGAATTTGCTTTTCAAAACCTCCTGAACTTCCCGAATCCGATGCGCGATCATACTACCTTTTCTTTTGAAACAAATCAGGTTGATCAGAATGCAGAAGTGGAGGTCGGAATTTTTTCACTTACCGGAACCCTGGTGAAGACGATTCGTCAATCAATTTTTTTGGATGGTTACCGTATAAACCTTGTCACCTGGGATGGGAAAAACGACCAGGGATGGAGCATTAATTCCGGGATCTATGGCTATCGTATCCGATTAACCTTGCAGAATGGATCAGTCATTCAAGGGTCATCCAAGTTGGTCGTGATCCGTTAATTGTTTATTTTTGTGAACTTTTTGATGTCATGCGAGTATCTCTTAGCAATATTTTTTTAGCGATTTTGTTGATACCACTTCTAACCTTTGCAGAAACGGTTCACAAGGAAAATTCAATTTTAGCTACAGGTCAATGGTATAAACTTGCGGTCCGGAATACTGGAATTTATAAGGTTACTTTCGAAGATCTTCAATCTATGGGAATTGACGCCTCTCAGATTGATCCTGCCAACATAAGATTGTTCGGCAACGGAGGAGGGATACTTTCCGAATCCAATAATAGCTTCCGGATCGATGACCTGAGAGAGGATCCCATATTGGTAAACGACGGAGATGACGATCATTTCGATGAAGGAGATTATTTTCTTTTTTACGGTGAATCGCCTGATAAATGGTATTTTGATACTTTAACAACTACCTATTCTCATGGTATGAATCTTTATTCCGATTCTACCTTTTATTTTTTAACGTTCGATCTGGGGCCTGGGAAACGGATACTACCCCGGGCATCCTGCGATTCAACGCCAAACTTTTCTACAAAAAGATTTGACGAGTGCCTCTTTCATGAACTGGATGAAAGGAACCTGATACGGTCGGGGAAGGTGTGGTATGGAGAAGTGTTTGATAATACGCGGAATTCCTATGATTTTACTTTTGATTTTCCCAACAGGGATTCCATCCCGGGCGTGAAGCTTAAAACTTATGTGGCAGCCAGATGCTCATCGATAAGCCGTTTTTTCATTTCCGTGAACGGGATTCTTACCGATTCGGTTCAAGTAGATCTTACCAATCTGCAATCAACAAATGATTATGGAAAATACAAATCTAAAAATTCGACCTTATATAGTAAAACCGTTCCTCTTACCATCAATTTGACTTATAAACTCCCGACTTCAAATGCGCTCGGTTGGTTAAATTACCTGGAGGTTGTATGCCAACGGTTTCTTATCTTTTCAGGACCACAAATGTCTTTCCGATGTTCCAATTCGGTAAGAAAAAATTGGATTACGGAATTCAGGATTAACAAGATGCATCCTGGCGTAACGATCTGGGATGTGACAGATCCCGGTGAGATCCGTTCGGTTGAAGGAACACTTAACGATGATCTCTTCGCTTTCCGTTGTCTGACACCAAACCTCCTTGAGTTCATTGCATTCGACGGATCTTCATTTTTATCGGCACAATATATCGGACCTGTAGCAAATCAGAATCTTCACAGCCTGGATCCTTCAAAAATGGTTATTGTCACAAACCCTCTGTTCCGGAGTTATGCGGAACAGTTGGCTGATTTTCACCGCGAACACGACAGTATCAGTGTCGAAGTAGTGCCAACTTCCGAAATATATACTGAGTTTGCCTGTGGTCAAAAGGATCCGACAGCCATCCGCGACTTTATGAAAATGCTCTACGACAAGGGGCAACCGAATAATTCGCCCAAATATCTTCTTTTGTTCGGGGATGGTTCTTATGATCCCAAGGACCGGGTTCCCGGGAATAACAATATGATCCCGACTTTCCAGGCCACCGAATCCCTTAATCATATATACTCTTATGTTTGCGATGATTATTTCGGAATCATGGGAGATAATGAAGGACAGGAGTCGAATGGAAGTATTGAAATCGGAGTCGGGCGTTTTCCGGTAACTACGGTTGAACAAGCCGCAAGCATGATCGATAAGATTCAGCATTATTTTCTGCAGACCGATTCGATCATGTCGGATTGGCGTAATATCATCACCTTTGTCGCCGATGATGAAGACGATAACATTCATTTTAAACAAGCCGAGGAATCATCAAAGATTGTCGCTCAAAAATATCCTGTTTTTAATGTAAATAAAATTTACCTGGATGCTTACCCGATGGTAAAGATTCCAGCCGGTTCCCGCTTCCCAGAAGCAAACAAAGCTCTTAACCAGGCGATTTCCAAAGGCACCCTTTTAATCAATTACACCGGTCATGGTGGGGAATCCGGGTGGTCGTATGAACAGGTACTGACTCTCCCCGACATTGCAGCCTGTACCAATAAGAATGAATTACCGGTTTTTGTCACAGCTACCTGTGAATTCAGTCGCTTTGATAATCCGGAACGTTTCTCAGGAGGCGAAATGGTCATCCTCCATCCTGATGGCGGTGCTATTGCTTTATATACCACCACTCGATTGTCTCAATCCGGTTCGAACCAGAAGGTCGATACTAGTTTTTTTCGTCATCTCATGGATAAACAGGACGGCAAATATTTGTCCATGGGCGACCTGGTACGTATATCAAAAAACAATAACAGCAACAATCTTCAAATACGGAATTGGGTATTGCTTGGCGATCCTCTTCAACGGATAACTTTCCCGATAAACCGGGTCAAAACAACTGAAATCAGCAGTAATCCATTGTCAAATTTCGACACAATTCTGGGAATGTCAAAAGTAACTGTCTCCGGAATTATTGAGGATCTGAATGGACAAACGATAACCAGTTTTGATGGAATTCTTAATGCCAAGATTTTTGATAAGCCCGTTACATGTACCACGCTCGGAAATACAACCGAAAGTTACCCGGCAAATTTTACAATTCAGAATAGTCTATTATCTGAAATTAAAGCATCTGTGACTGCGGGTCTCTTTAATTTCGATTTTATTGTTCCCAAAGATATTGCACTACAGTTTGGCAAGGGTAAAATAAGCTATTATGCTTCGGATGGCAAACAAGATGCCAACGGATACACGGATTCGATCATCATTGGAGGTAGGGATACCCTGGTCGATCCTGATAATCAAGGCCCGGATATCGTTCTTTTTCTGGATGATCCAAATTTTATATCGGGTGGAACAACCAGCATCAATCCTGTTTTGCTTGCCAACCTTTATGACAAAGACGGAATCAATTTCGTTGGATTGGGCATCGGACACGAGATCACCCTCGTTCTGGACGATGATTGGTCGCATTCAATCGTTTTGAATGACTACTATACTCCGCAACTCAACACAATTACCGGGGGAAGTTTGATCTATGCTTTTCATGATATTTCCCCAGGCAATCATAAACTGACGCTCAAGGCATGGGATATGTTTGATAACTCTTCGGAAAAGGAGATCAGTTTTGTCGTCTCCTCGCAACTGATAGTTAAGAAGATTTTAAACTACCCGAATCCAGTTTCGGAATATACATATTTCTGGTTTGAACCAACGAATGATTCCGGGAACCTGGAGGTGGAAATTGAAATTTACAACATTACCGGTCAGAAGGTAACATCCTTGAATTTTTCTTATTCAGAGAATATTCCCGGACCTTTATGTTATTGGAATGGGACCGATGCCAATGGCAGAATGTTGAACAACGGAATTTATCCCTACAGGATTAAATTCCGGGGAAATAACGGGATATATGTAGAATCATCGCAAAAACTTATGATTTTCAGGTGATGAAGGATCATTCCCGGTTCTTTTTTCCCCATGAGGCAATATATGAAAGGTTACTTCGTTTCTTATTTCTAAACTAAACAACAGTGATATCTTTAATAACGGAATTTAAACAGATGAAGATCAGACTTATTTTACTATTGGCGTTATCGCTGGTGATATCCACGGTCCTTGCCCAGGAACAAGCAAATGTGATAACCACTGCGGTACCGTTTCTGTCAATTGCGCCTGATGCGCGAGGTGGCGGGATGGGAGATGTTGGTTCGTCCACCAGTCCGGATGCCTATTCCATGTTCTGGAATCCGGCAAAATATGCATTTATTGATAAAACTTTTGGTTTTGGAGTTGGATACGTTCCCTGGTTACGCGGACTTGTAAATGATATCGGCCTTGCCTCTATTGTAGGATTTGGTAAATTCGGAGATAAACAGGCAATTGCTGCTTCCCTGCGCTTTTTCTCAATGGGGAAGGTGATGTTTACCAATGATATTGGAACGGAACTTGGAGAAGTTCAACCCAATGAATGGGCATTTGATTTCACTTATTCCCGGAAATTTTCGAAAGAATTTTCTGGCGCTGTCGCAGCTCGGTTCATTTATTCCAATCTGGTTCCAGTCGATTATTCCGGAGGGAAGGAGGTTCGTCCTGGAGTCGCAGTTGCTGCAGATATCGCCATCTATTATCATCATCCGATGGAAATAACAGGATTAACGGGCTCCTCCATTGATTTTGGCTTGTGTATTTCCAATATCGGCACTAAGATTTCATACAGTAATACTTCCACACTAAAAGATTTTATCCCAACCACACTGAGATTTGGTCCATCCTTTACCATGGATATCGACGACTATAACCGTCTCTCCTTTGCTGTTGACTTCAGTAAATTATTGGTCCCGACACCACCGATCTATTATTCCGATTCCATTGGTCCCGATGGTAAGAAAGTGATTGAGAAAGGTATGGATCCGGATGTTTCTGTCATCCAGGGAATGATCCAGTCCTTTTATGATGCTCCTTATGGCTTCAAGGAGGAGTTGCAGGAAATCAATGTTGCCATTGCTGCCGAGTATTGGTACAATAAGTTGTTTTCGGTCAGAGCTGGCTATTTCTATGAATCCAAGTACAAGGGCGACCGCCAGTATTTCACGCTGGGAGCAGGTCTCCGCTATAATGTTTTTGGACTCGACTTCTCCTACCTGATCCCTGTAAAGAACAACAACCCGATGCAAAACACACTGCAGTTTACGCTGTTGTTCAATTTTGACAATGCCGGGAACAAATCTACCAAAGAGACTTCGACCAATTAACCCTTAACATGATCCGGGTTGGTTTTGGCTTTGATACGCACAAACTGGAAGAGGGTCGTCCTTTCCGGCTTGGCGGTATCTCAATATCCCATTCAAAAGGAGCATGCGGCCATTCCGATGCCGATGTCCTCATCCATGCCATATGTGACGCCATGCTGGGTGCAGCCGGACTTAGAGATATCGGCAACCAATTTCCTGATACCGATCCTGACTATAAAAATATCGACAGCAAGATCTTATTAAAACGCACCACCGAATTGGTCAGGCAAAAAGGTTATTCGATCGGTAACATCGATTCGACTATCGTGCTTCAGAATCCAAAGATCAGCGGCTTAATCCCCGACATGATTATTATTCTTTCCAGGGTTCTTGATATTGAGGCCGATCGACTTTCCATCAAGGCAAAAACAAGCGAAAAACTAGGATTCATCGGACGGGAAGAGGGTGTTTCAGCTTATGCCGTCGTGCTTATGCAAAACGATTAATTCCGCCCGGGCACTTTTAATTGCTTTGCCCGGTAAAGCTCAATCCGAAGATTATCGATTGCAAAAGTCTGTCTTCTTGGATTCCACACATACATCTTGATAACCGCCTTTGGATTTTTAAGGACGGGAAGATTCCATTGGTATGTACATTTTCTCCATCGACCCGTATCCTGTTGGGATATTCCGTTTAATTGTAATCCGTTCCAATAGTTATACCCTTTATAGACACTATCGATGCTGATGACAAAGAAAGCCTGGTTACTTGCGCCCGGAGAACTGTCATTCAGCATCAGACTAACTTTACAGAATAATTTTCCACCTTGGGGAGCAAATGTATCGGCACGCATTTCAAGTCCGGGACTAAACTCATGAAGAGAATCAAGAGGTCCTAAATATCTTCCGGAAAAAGAATGTAATGTATCGAGTTTACGGGAAATGTCGTTCCAACCGGTTTGATTTTTTTCAAAATCGCTTTGAAATACCCGGTATGGCTTACTCAGATCGACGCCAAAGAAAGGGATCTCCTTATTGCCACCCAGACAATTAATGTATGACGAATCGGCTCTTAAGAATACATAACTGTATTTCTCCTTATCCATATCGAAGGGATGGATTATCCCCTGAAGGTATTGCCAGGTCTGAAAAAGGTTGAGAAATATCAGCGTGATTATTACTCCTTTAAAAAACCCAAAGATTCCGGGCTGTTTCAGTGAATATAGAAAGATAGCAATAAGAATAGCAAACAAACCATAAAAATCGATGAAAGGACGCATTCCGAAACCATCTCCGTAATACCAGTTCCACCAGGAGGCAGTTATATATATATATAGGATAAGAAAAACAAGCAGGGAGAAAAAACGGAAAAATTTTTTTCCAGCAAGAAGAATCAGACCAAATATGGATAGGAAGAGTATCGGTGTATAGATAAATAACCCTTTCCGGTAGCTGAAAAGAACATTCATGATCTCCGGACTCCCAAAATAAAATCCTTCGTTGGGATAGGACCAAACCAGAAACTCTCCGGTCTGAAGAACCCAAAGGATGGGTTGAATGACGATCACTGCTCCGGCTGCAGGAATAGCAAAAAGCCCCTTGCCAGCAAGGGAGTATCGTAAAAATGAAAAAAATTCATTCCGGTCTGAACATAAAAATGGAATCAGAAAGATCACAAGACCATTGACCGGCCTGATCAGAATTACAATTCCGAGAGAAAGACCCATCAGCATTGGATGGATCCTGTCGCGATGTTCCAATGTTTTCAAAGCAAAAAAGATAAAACTATTGACGGCGAAAAACGAATAAACATGCGACATGGAGGGTTGCCAGATAGTGTAATAAAAAAGATTGGTCCCGAGTAGAATAGCAGGGATGACCCAGGAAATAACCCTGCATGAAATATTCATTCGTTGAAGTATTTTTTGAAGAAAGAAGAGTCCACAGATCAAGTAAAACAGAGCTCCGAAACCCGTAAAAAATTGAAAGAAAAAAGAGTACCCGTCCAATGGAAGCCCCAGCATCCAGGAAAAGAATAAGGCTAAAAGGAAAAACGGCATCAAAAGCAATGCTTCGCCGGAGAAATATTTGTTGATGGTTTTTGTATTTCCCGTAACCAGATATTCAGGGAGAAAATCATAACGGTTATAGACTTTTTTCTCAATTTTGGTAACCTGCTGGAAGGTCAGGTCTCCATAGATAAAAATGGCCGGGAGGTATGCGTAATATCCCCTGCCATCGCTGGTGATGATTGTTTTCCACCCCTGTTCCTTAGGAAGGAACAAACGATAGCATAAAAAGAATGAAAAAAGAATGACGATCAGATAGATCAGGGTAGACGCATTGTTTTCTTTGTTCTGCAAAGGCCGTGAGTTAAATGGAGAGGAAATAACTTTAATCATTCAAAGTTAAGGAAGTTTTACTATTTGGTTATATGATTTTATTTCTATACTTTTGCAGTCCTTTTTACAAACCTATAAGCAACAAAATCAACAAGAAATGTTAAATCAGTACGAAACCGTTTTCATTATGACTCCCGTTTTATCTGAAGAACAGATGAAGGAAACGGTAGAAAAGTATCAGAAGTTCCTCGTCAGCAAAGAAGCTGAAATAATATATGAGGACCACTGGGGGCTTCGTAAGCTCGCTTATCCTATTCAGAAAAAATCGACCGGGTTTTATCATCTGATCGAATTTAAAGCCGACCCTACCCTGATCAAGGAATGGGAAGTTACCTTCAAGCGCGATGAACGTATTCTTCGCTTTCTTACAGTCGTTCTCGACAAGCACATGCTTGCCTATAACGAGAAAAAACGAAATAAAGCAAAAAGTGAAAAAGTGAAAGAAGGAACAGAATAAAAACGAATAAAAGAAAGTAACATGGCAACGCAACAACAAGGTGAAATAAAATATCTGACCCCCATCGCGGTCGATACTAAAAAGAAAAAATATTGTCGCTTCAAGAAAAGCGGGATCCGATACATCGACTATAAAGATGCCGACTTCCTGCTCAAGTTCGTAAATGAACAGGGGAAAATCCTTCCTCGCCGGATTACCGGAACCTCGACCAAATATCAGAAGAAAGTGGCACAAGCAATCAAACGGGCAAGACATCTTGCGTTACTGCCCTATGTAGGTGATTTATTAAAATAAGGAGGGCAAATATGGAAGTTATTTTAAAACAAGATGTTCCCAATCTGGGTTATGCAAATGAGAAAGTCAGTGTAAAACCCGGCTATGGTCGTAATTATCTGATTCCTAAAGGAATTGCAATTCTGGCAACCGATACCAATAAAAAAGTGCTTGCTGAAGTGATGAAGCAGAAATCGCACAAGGAAGCTAAAATCAAAGGAACTGCCGAAGAAATGGCAAAAGGATTGCAGAACATACTATTGAAGATCGGCGCCAAAGCTGGTGAATCCGGAAAAATTTTCGGCTCGGTCAATACCATCCAGATTGCCCAGGCTTTGAAAGATCAGTATAATTTCGAGATCGACCGGAAGAAAATCAAGGTTGAACAAGAACATATCAAGGAGCTGGGTACTTATAAAGCAAAGATCACTCTGCATAAGGATATTCAGGTTGATGTTTCCTTTGAGGTTTTTGCTGAATAACTAAAAAAGACAAGAATAATATGTAATTTTATGGGGGCTAACCGCCCCTTTTTTTATGCTGTCACAAAATCAAATTAAGCATATTAACGCGCTCAAGAGCAAGAAATTCAGAGAGGATTATCGGCAATTTATTGCTGAAGGCCATAAGATTGTCGCTGATCTTCTGGAAAGTCCGTACTTTATAGACGGAATCTATGCCGTATCCTCCTGGATTGTTGAGAATCTTTGGAAGGTTCAGAAGAAAAATATCCCTGTCTATGAAACGATTCCCCGCGAAATGGAACGTATATCTGCTCTGTCCAGCCCCAGCCCTGTGTTGGCAGTGGTGAATATTCCACTTACCCCGGCGGCCAACCCCCGACTGCCGACTTCCAACTTGACTTTACTTCTCGACGACATCAGAGATCCCGGGAACCTGGGAACCATCATCCGCGTGGCCGACTGGTTTGGTATTGAAAATGTCATCTGTTCGGAAACATGCGTCGATCTGTATAACCCTAAGGTCGTTCAGGCTACGATGGGCTCAATCGCACGGGTTGACGTCCGGTATGCCGATCTGGAAAAAATTTTAAATGAGATATCCGGGAAAGTGTCTGTTTACGGAACGTCTCTTGATGGTGAGAACCTCTTTGAGCAATACGAACTTTCCAACAATGGTGTCATTCTGATCGGGAATGAATCCAGGGGGATTTCCTCCTCCCTTAATCAATTTGTATCGAAGAAACTTTTTATTCCATCTTTTGGAAAATCTGATTCCGGGAAAGCCGAGTCATTGAATGCGGCGGTTGCAACAGCGATCATTTGTGCGGAATTCAGAAGACAGGGGAGGCATTAGGCAAAATGCAATAGGCAAAAGAAAAGAAAATGAATAAATAATGATAGTGGCGGTGGTTTTTTTATTGGATCTTTTTGTTGGCGGTTACAGTCAGGAGTATCGTTCAACGGAAGTGTTGCCGAATAAAAACATTATCTATAAAACAAATATCAAAACTGTTCAGCTTTATAAGGAAGGATTTGAACTTTCGTATCCGATCCTTATTTTAAGATCTTCCGAACACCTAAAGCTCTCATTCGATGATCTGGGATCGGGGAACAAACGTTATAAATTTACCATCATCCATTGTGAATCAGACTGGACAATCTCTTCAGAACTTACGCCTTTTGATTATATTGAAGGTTATCGTGAGGAAAACATTGATGATTATTCCTATTCATACAATACTACGGTAAATTATACCCACTATTTTGTTACGTTTCCCACTCCCGGGATGCGTCCAAAAATTTCCGGAAATTATATGATCCGGGTTTATGAGGATGATCCGTTCAATGTTGTTTTCACATGGCGGTTTGTTGTGGTCGAAAGCTCCGGAGTGGGAATTGAGGGAAAGGTCAGCCAGGCATCCCGGATGGAGATGCGCGATATTGGTCAGCAAATTGATTTCACCATCGATCTGAACGGTTTTCCGGTTTCGAACATGAAGCAGGATATTAAGGTTGTCATCCAGCAGAATGAGCGTTGGGACAATGCCCTCCGGAATATGGAACCGAGATTTATCCGGGGGCAGACGCTTGATTATTCGTATGATGAGAACAATGTTTTTACTGGTGGAAATGAATTCCGGGTATTCGACATAAAAAGTCTGCTTTATCAGTCGGAACGTATCGCCCGGATATTATATGATACCACCTACCAGGTTTTCCTGCTTGAGGATAAACCCAGAACCTATAAAAATTACACTTACGAGAAAGATCTTGACGGAAGATTCTATATAAAAAATGATGAAAATGCCCAGAACAGCGATATCGAGGCCGATTATACCTGGGTTCACTTTTCCCTCCCTTTTCCGGCAATGATCGGTAATGGTCATCTTTATATTCTTGGAGGGTTGACCAACTGGCAGTTGGATCAGTCCTGCAGAATGAAATACAGTTTTGAGAGGAGAGGATATGAACTTAGTCTGTTCCTGAAACAAGGGTTGTACAATTACTTCATTGCTTTTGTTGAAAATGGAAAAAATATTGCAGAAGAATCTCTGGTTGAAGGAAGCCATTGGGAGACGGAAAATGAATATACGATCTATGTTTACTATCGTGAACCCGGGGGATTATATGACCGTCTGATCGCGGTTCAGAATATCTCTTCGATGCAGCAATAATGAAAAATCCATATAGTTTTTTTAGAAGGGGTATCCGATTCCAAAATTCCAAACTATATCTTTCAGCTGCATTTTATCGAAGTACCAACGGTTATTTTCAGGGTACCAGGGAACACGGATTGGAATTGAAGGGTCAAGACGGAAAATAAAAAAATCAAAATCAAGCCGGATCCCTATCCCGATATCGATACCTATCTGGGATAAAAAAGAGTCGAATTTGAAAACTCCACCGGGTAATTGCGAGTTATTCTGTAACAACCAGATATTCCCTGCATCCATAAACAAGGCTCCTTTTATGAATTTATATATAGGAAACCGGAATTCTACATTGGTTTCCAATTGCATATCCCCGATTTGATTATAGGAACCACTAATCGTATCGTTATGATAGGTGCCTGGACCGAGGGTATACATTCTCCAACCCCTCATGCCATTTCCTCCCCCTGAATAAAACGCTTTTTCAAAGGGAAGAACACTACTGTTTCCGTATGAAATTCCAATCCCGGCATAGAACCGGTAAACCATCTGAAAATTTTTACCAATGATTTCATAATACCTGAAATCGACATCGGGACGAATATATTGTGAATAAGGGAGATTAAAAAGGGTATATTGCCCGCTGGTATTCTTTTGAGTTTTAAAAAGTGCGCTCAATCCGTAGATCAGGTTGCCACCTGTTTCAATGTTGGAGCGGAGGTATATGAAATCTTTTGATTTTTTGATTTTTTGATTGTTAAAAGTAAAAATGTATCGAAGACCCGCGACCATGTGAGAGGTGTACTGGTTTTTCAGTCGTTGATCCTGTTGAGAATTGATAATGGAATCGAAATAGGCATCCGGAAAAACCTTGACCAATGAAATTTCTATAGGGTTAAGAACATGTTTTATCTTTTCATTCTGGATCCAGTTATAGCCAAAGGTTATATTAGAAATATGACGGTCGTAATCCTGTTGGTGCTGGTAGTTATATCCGACCGTGATCGACGTTTTTGGTTTGAAATGTTTGGGAAGTCGTTCCGGTCTGATGGGAATGAGAAATTGAGGGAAAGTCAGGACGGCATTGGCTCCGAGTTCTATAGTATTGAAAAAACCGGTCGGTTCATCATCGGAACCTGAGGTCGCTTGCGCCTGTGCAGAGACGTTGAGGTTCAGTCGCAGTAATTGAGCTCCCCTGAATATATTCCTGTTGGAATAAGATAATCCAGCTTGAACTCCAAGTGCTCCGCCCGAATTGGTCCCATCGGTAGTGAAGGAGAAAGAATTAACAGGTGAACGCGAGAGGAGGATCCTGCAATCGATCAAATCCTTGTGAATGGTGTCGGAAGGTTTATCATCCAGGGTTTCATTGAACTGGATATTAATGAGCTTAAATACCTGGAGGCTTGCAAGTTGTGAATACGTTTGATTCACATCCAGCACGTTATAACTGGTTCCGGGAGTAATGAAAACAGATTGGGAAAGCGTCCTCGCTTTAATTTTCATCCGATCCCTGGTTAGAAAATAGTAAGTACTAACCGGTTTCGACTTGTCGGAACCCCCAAAAGATTTAACTAAGGTATCGTAATGAAGTGTATCGGTTTTGAGGTGGTCATAGTCGGGAATGAGGTAAATTTTATTGATAAAATAGCGTTTATGATACGACTCAATAACAGTATTATGATCAAAAAGAGAAGGAATTACAGGGTTGGTAATCTCAAGGGTGACATCCATTTTTTTACAGTTCAGAGAGCTGTCAATACGATAAGATATGTAATCATTTGAGAACCGGAAAAACCCGTTGGCGAGTAAATTGTTGGTAATCCTCGTCCGCTCATTATCCATGACATAAGAATCATAATTATTTCCCCTTTTAATCAAACATTTTAAAGTGTCCTTATAGACAAATGATGCCAGTTGCGAATCCGGAATAGCATAATTTAGCTGACGGATGGTATAAGGTTTTGAAACATCAACATTATAAACAACGGTTGCTTTTTTCTTTTTATAAATAATGGTATCAATAACATCGGCTTGGAAATAACCTTTATTGGCGAGATAAAGTTTCATTTGTTTTGTTGAAATAGTTACCATGCTTGTGTCAAGGAGAACCGGAGCGGTTCCGATTTTTGTCCGTAACCATTTTTTGAATTTAGTGTCTTTCCCTTTATTACCCAAATTGTAGAAAGCGACATTTGACCGGAAAACCCCCAAAAACTTAGTATTGGGATTCTGTTGAAGATAACCACTCAGATCTTCAGCAGTGATTTTACGTGAATTGATTTTAAATTTATTTTTGATCAGGAGATGATCTTTTTCAGAGATGGATTTGGTGACATCACACCCGGTGAAAACAAGGGCAACCAGGATCAATAAAAGAAATCCCGGACTATAAATGCTTTTCATTAAGGAGGGTGTTCCCATTAATGAACAAAGGTAATTAAAAAATCAGGTCGCCAAAATTCTCAACGACAGGTACTTCAAATGCCGGGAGTAAGTCATTACCTCCGACTTGCCATGTTCGTGTGTTTTTGTATATTCATTTAAGATTATTTTCCTATTCTCCCGCGTATCTCTTCTCTATCTTTTCTATCAGTTAATTCTTCTGTTGAAGGTCTCTTTATGTCGACATATTGCAGTTTTCTAAATCTCTTCTATCTTTGCATCCTGCGGAAATGAACCATTATGACCAACCAGGAAGCGGTAAAATCAAGATTGACCATAAGGGATAAAGCTGAGTTCGAGATCTTGTTTAAGACCTATTACAGCAGTCTTTGTGCCTATGCCAACAGCTTTCTGAAAGATATTCCTGCTTCCGAAGATGTGGTCCAGGAGGTGATGTTTAAGGTTTGGTCCGGCCGTAATAACCTGCGGATCACTTCTTCCTTGCAAGGCTATCTTTTCAGGGCCGTTCGTAATGGTTGCCTCAATGTGCTCAAACATGCAGATGTCCTTTATCAATATAAGGACCGCCAGAAAATTTCAAGCGCTGATCTTTCTTCTGTTGAAGAGGATACGGTCGTCTTTTCTGAATTGCAAATGAAAATCCGCAATACCATTGATCTTCTCCCAATGGAGCGAAAAAAGATCTTTATTCTGAGCAGATACGAAGGACTATCCTACCTTCAGATTGCAGAAAAACTTGAAATTTCAATTAAAACAGTGGAAAATCAAATTGGGAAGGCACTGAAGTTTCTTCGCCAGGAACTTGCGGAATACCTTCCCCTTTTACTTCTTCTGTTTGATTTTTTTCATGATAATTGAAAAGTATTAAGAATGAATTATAGATTAAAAACATGTACCGGATAGGGGAAAATGCAGGAAGCGTTGTCATCTCATTAGTCAGCTATGAATCAAAATGAAGATCATATAGAGGAGTATCTACTTTTACAATATCTTCTCGGAAATCTGGATGAGGCAGAACGCCGCCGGATTGAAGCATGGGTGGAGGAAAGTAAAGAAAACCGGAAAGTGTTGGATCGGTTTGAGACTCTTTGGCTTGAGACGGGTAAGCTTTCTCCTCCGCCCGTTGCAGTCGATTCCCTGGCTGCCTGGGAAAAAATATCAGAAAGAATCGATCGGACAGAAAAAGAACAACAAGAGATTGCTTCAGGACGAATTGTATCTCTTCCATTGTTGAGATGGATCTCCGGAGTAGCAGCGATAATCGTTTTATCGCTGGGTACCTGGTGGCTTTTTAAATATCTAAGCCGACCGGAAATGATCGACCTGATAACTCAAAATATTATTGTAAGAGATACCCTTGATGACGGATCGATTATTGCATTGAATGCCAACACTACTTTACGTTATCCGGAACGATTCGAAGATCGAATCCGGGAAGTTCATTTGTCCGGAGAAGCATTTTTTGAAGTCGCTCCCGACAAGGAACATCCATTTATTATTGATGCCGGATTTACGAAAGTTCAGGTGGTAGGCACTGCTTTTAATGTGAAAGCTTTTCCGGGAACTCCGGTTATCGTAACTGTATCCAAAGGAGTCGTTTTGTTATTCCGGGTCGACAAATCCTCTGGTGATACGATATCTCAGCTTATTGGCGCGGGTCAGTGCGGTATAATGGAATCAGGCAACCAAAAACCCTATCTCGAAACAAACGAAGATCCTACCCGCCTCTTTTGGCTGAACCGATCCATGGTTTTTCATGATACTCCGCTTTCCCGGGTATTTGAGGAGATCTCGAAGCGCTACGCGGTAACTATCACCACCAGTACTCCGGCTATTCTCGACTGTCGCCTTACCACAACTTTCCTCGACGCGCCGATTGAACTGATAATGAAAATAATTTCCGAATCATTCAACCTGCAGGTCAGGCAGGATAACCAAATTTATCTTTTCATTGGAAATGGATGTTCAAAATAGAACGACACGATTTTTAATTCCTTTCATACTACTGATCTGGCTAAGTCCATTTTATACGGTCATCGCCCAGGAAAATCATTTGTCATATAAAATCACCCTTACCCTCCATGCGGTTCCCCTCGAAACGGCATTATCGGCCATCTCCCGGGAAGGGAAGTTTACTTTCTCCTATGATGCGGATCTTGTCAGGACAAACCGGCTCGTCGATGTTAAAGCAGAAAATACAAGGGTTAAAACGGTATTGAACAATTTGTTCGGATCAACTATCTGTAACAAAGAGATCGGAACTCATGTAATCCTTATGCCGGCGCCGGTCAAACAGGAAGACCATGGATCAGTCAGGAAATCTTGCAAGGTCATTGGCCGGATCTTAGATTATGAAACCGGAAATCCGTTAAACGAGGCTACCGTTTATACTGTAGAGACAAAAAAGTCGATTCTAACCGATTCATCAGGAACCTATATATTGACGCTCTCTGATAGAAAAACGCCGTACAGCCTTTCGTTTTGTAAATCCGGATATTGCGATACCGTGGTATATACAAACTGCTTTGAGAGGGACTCACTTAATATTGGTCTGATTCCTAAGGAGAGGCTCGAAAAATTGCAACCTATAATTACCGGATTGCAGACCCGTTCGATCGACAGCATCAGCCTGGTTTCATGGATCGTGCCTGAAAAGGCGTTGAAAACCTCAGAAAACCTGAGAATATTTGGCACCAGACCGGTTCAGTTTTCGCTGGTTCCTTTTATCGGGACAAACTGGATGGATAAAGGTTCCTATACCAATGCCTTTTCGTTTAATCTTTTTACCGGTTACAATGGCGGAGTTAATGGATTTGAACTCGGAGGACTGCTGAACATCGATCGTTATAGTGTACGGGGTGTCCAGGTGGGGGGATTGGGAAATATTGTCGGGAATAAGACGAATGGCTTTCAGGTTGGCGGACTTTTTAACATCAACCTGGGAACCCTTGCCGGGATCCAGTTAGGTGGAATCTGTAATATTCTTTCCGATACGATGGCAGGAGTTCAGATCTCGGGTCTGTTCAACTGGAGCAGGGGGATTGTGTACGGACCACAGATTGCGGGCTTATTCAACTTCTCTCGCCGGAAAGTGGATGGAGCCCAGTTGTCAGGGTTACTGAATGTAACCCCTGAAAATGTCAACAAAATCCAAATCGCCGGATTTCTGAACTATGGAAAGATCAACCGCGGTACTCAGGTGGCAGGTTTTATCAATATCGCGTCGGAAGCAAATGCGGGGGCTCAGATTGCCGGCTTTTTCAATTATGCGGGTTTAGGCAGGGGCTTTCAACTTGGATTCCTGAATGTTGTTGATAGTCTTGAATCCGGCCTCCCGTTTGGTTTTTTCAGTTTTATAAGGCGGGGCGGATATCTGAAAGTAGAGATGTCTGGAAATGAAATTTTTTATGGAAACATCGCGATTAAATCGGGGGTACGATACTTTTATAACATCCTCAATCTCGGCGCCGGGATGGATTATCTTGTAAACTTCGGATATGGTATCGGATCTTGTTTTAAACTTAATAACCGGCTTTCATTGACGATTGATCTAACCTCGGTTGCTGTTTTTACCACAGTTCCCCAGGTGAGTTACCATGGCCTCCTGTCGAGGCTGGTACCCTCATTGGAGATTCGAATCTGGAGAAAATTTTCTGTTTTCTTTGGTCCCTCCGCAAATCTTTACTGGTTCAACAATGGTAATATCAACCGGCTTGGTGGTATTGCTCCTTACATTATCTGGCAGCATCCGGATCCGGTAACGGGACCCCATACCCTTCAGTTCTGGGTGGGAGGGTCAGTCGGTTTCAGGTTCTGAATAACTCCGGTTTTTACACGGCGGCTTTTCCTGCTCAATACGGCAATGCCCTATCCGGGGTTTTTGATATGCGATTCCGGTCAGGAAACAACGAACACCGGGGTCTGGGCAATACAATTAAAAAACCTCCTTAATCAGAAACCGGTAACCGGTTATGTTTATAATGATTTTAACCAAGGTGTGGAAGAGGTTCGTTCCATGGGAATCATACCCTTTATCAGCTATAAGGTTGAGTTCTGAGAGATTTCCTTAAGGATCCCTTTAATCCTGTTTAATTTTAACGGAAATAATATTACTGAAGACATAAGAGAAGAAGAAAAACCAGAAAGGCATGGTGATATAGAACATCCGGCGAAAAGCACTTACCAGGGAACTCCCGAACAGATAAGCCATAACCAGAAAGAACAGGATGATCAATCCTTCAGGAAATCTTCTATAGTACCGGATACTCATGGCGAATGACAAAATGATTGCAACAATGATGAACATATTCGGGATAAAAGTCAAATAGGTAGTGATCTTTTGTGAAGTATAGGAGTGGGGATAGGAAAGAAAGATCCGGCCGACATTTGCAAGCCAGTTAGAGAAATATTTCCGGGGGTGACTCTTTATATTCTTTATTGCTGCAGTTTTATAGGCTTCCTCTCTTTCCAGAGGCTTTAATTTTGAAATGCTGTCCATAAAAACCGAATGGTTTGGATTTACCGATAATTCGGCAGTCGTAGTCCAATCCCCGAGTTCATCCGCGAAGGGTGAGCTCATTGTATATAACGACATGGTTCCGGAGTTGGCCCAATACATAACTTTATTGGTCAGGCTATAGGTATAAATGAGCCAGGGCAGACAGAAACCAAAAGAGAGTAAAAAGAGCAGCGCCGATTTTTTTGCCATTGAACGGAAAGCAGGTAAAAGGAACATGAATATTGAAATAAAGAGCATGCAAAGAATCACATATCCGAAGATGACTTTGACCATAGCAAGGTAGGCGATCGAAAGAGCCGAAAGAAGAATGAGCTTCCAGGAGATACTTTTTTGCCGGAAAGTTCTGACAAGTAAAAAACATATAAGACTCATGATGAACCAGGTCAGGCATTCTGTCAGGATGAAGGGAAGTAATTCAAAAATGGGATAATATAATCCGAGAAGGAACGTGAAGATGATGGAAGTTTTTTGTGAAGAATAGAGACTGAAGGTTTTATAGCTCAGGATAAGTGAAAAATAAAGAAAAAATCCATTGATCAGTCTGATTATAATAAGCGGGATTCTGAAAAAAATAAAAGGGGCCAAAAACATAGGATATCCGGGTCCGTTCCAGAGGTCGATATCCGGATATGGAGGCGAATAGAAACCGTGTAATAAATTATCTGCAAACCCTAAGTATCTTCCTTCATCGCCTTCAAGCGTATCTTTGGAAAGTAAGATGCAGACAGCTATATACAGCAATAAAAACGGGATTAATTTAACCCAGATATTTAATCTGCTATACCATTCGGTCAGTTGGTTCATAAAGGTCTGTTAAGGCTGGTTTTTTAACTGTCGAATCAGTCATTTATTTTCAGGGAAATCAACATGTTTCATACATTAACAGTTAATATTTCTTTGGTCCCCATGGAATATCAATTTTTAAGAATGTTCTTTCAGATGGTTGCGAAGGTTACGATGACCGTTGAAATATCCTGACAGTAAAGATACAATTTCTAATGCAAACTGTGGGAATCCCTGACTTTTTACAGATACAATTGAACGATTAAATAATACAAGACAAGTCTCTTTTTTCATGTATTTCAGATTGAATCAGTACTTCAATGTAAAATATAAATTTAAATTTTTCTTACCTTTAATAACATCTTATATTTAAATGGCTGTTTTGTAAGCGGTAAAGGCTAAAAATGATTTTCAGGTCATTTTTATTCACAGTATGAAGCTTTACCCCCCCAGAAAAATTTTTTATTAATATACCAAAACCACCAAGTCGTATATGAATCATCGGTGTAGTAGTATATAACCTCTTCATTTTTTTCATTGGTGCTAAAAACATTGTATTCCAGATATTTAAATATTTTTTTATCACCGAACTTTTGGAATAAATTTTCGCAATAATCTCCACTCACAAAAAATAGATGATTTTGACAATAAGTATATCCATAGGGTTTTAAACCCAATACAATGTTTTTGTCGTTTTCTGACTGAATAATAATAAGGTAATTGGAATCAGATTTTCGAATATTATATTCAGAACACACTTTTGATAACAAAAATACAATTATTTACTGCTAAATAAAGCAGGGTTTCCAAGAACTGTTTCCTATAATCGATTTGTTGAGCTTATGCAAAGAGCGTTATTCCCCATGGTCTTGTATCTTAAAATGAGCAGGAATGCAACATGTACAGGCATTTCCTTCATTGATTCTACTCCGATCCGTGTTTGTCACAACAGACGCATTCACAATCAAAAAGTGTTCAAGGGAGTTGCAGAGCGGGGACATTGCAGCATTGGCTGGTTTTTCGGATTCAAAGTTGTCATGACATATAAGATTTGCAACGTATTAAGATACGGTTTTTAATACGTTGATGTAACATCTATCCTTTTGGCAGCTGGCCCTTTTCATATCACTTATGCCAGATGCCACTCCGCACGCCGTCCCTTCGGGATACAAAAACACACGCAAAAAAATAAGCCAGAAGGGCACGGCCTTGGGGAGCAGCTCCCAAAAATGCGGGAGCTAATGAAAGATTTTTGGGAGCTGCGTGGGTTTAGTCCTCGCTTTTACCAGGCGTCTTAAAACCGATGGGCTTACGGTTCCTTTGTTCAAGTTCCTGCTGTTTAACTGCTTCTAATTGTTTAAGATATTCGAAGATCAGCATGATCTTGTCATTCTGCTCTATATCACTTTTTTCAAGCTGTTCAAGCTTTTTTAATATCTCTTGATGAGTTGTCAGCAATTCCCGCATTCTTGTAAATATCCGTACTATCTGGATATTCATTTGTATTGCTCGTTCACTGTTCAATACGCTTGAAAGCATTGCCACTCCCTGTTCAGTAAAACAATATGGAGCATAGCGTAAACCTTTTTTATCTTCCGGAGTAATAACGAACTCTCTCCTCCAGTCTGCAAATTCTCGTTCAGACATTTCAAACATAAAATCACTTGGGAAGCGGCTTATATTACGTTTTACAGATTGCTTCAGAACTTTAGTTTCTACACCATAAAGCTCTGCTAAATCTCTGTCAAGCATTATTTTTATACCTCTTACAACATATATTTTACTCATTACCACTTCATCAGGGATTGCAATACTTTTTACCGATTGATTCATATCTTATTGTTTTACTGTTACAAAAATATCATTTCTTTTTTGCTGTCCTTATTGGAGGTCACAATTTGTGACCTCCAATTTATAACTACCAGATTTTGTGTGTGTTTTTGAGTTAATGATTGTGACCTCCATAATTCAACGGGTGGCATTTCTCTAACCTGCTTTGAAGGTTCTCCGACATGTCCCGATTTGGCAGCTTTAACATTTCCGTCATTCAAATAACCTCCATGTTCTTGATTGTTCGCTGATTTCTAACCCCTTGTCCCATCATCTTTCGAAACAATATCTGTCATTTCTTCCATAACATTAGGAGTTTCAAGTTGTACTATATTCTTCATGTGATCACCGGATAGATTACCCTGTGATATTTGATTTTCTGTGGTAACAGCTGCTTCTGTAGAAATAGGAACAGTATTCCCTTTTTCTGGTGAATTTTGGTCTCCAGGCTTCGGCCTCCTCACGGATTACCAACAACGCCAGGTTGTCGTATAGAGTGATAATTTCAATAATTCAGAACGATTTTAAGTGATTTTCCTGGCTAAAATCCACCACCTTCAATGTTAACGAATACAAACTCATTATTTGAGCAATCATAAGAGAATACAATATGCCATACCGCTGTAACAGATGATCCGGATTTTGTGAAATTATATGCTGAAATAGGGACAAAAAATTTTCCTCGTATCTCTTGTAAAGGGAACAGCATTAAAATCCCTATTGCTTTTTGTCCTTGTTCAAGAAGTTTTTCCTTTTCAGAGGCTGAGAGAAAAACGATCTTATAATTATTTATTGATTTGGGTAAGTAATAAGAAACCCCTGGTAATGCGTCGAAATATAACGTTTTATCTGATAAAACATATGCAGTATCAATATATGAAATGAATATTTCAAAGGATTTCTGATATATTTTAACTGTATCATCCTTTTTTTGCCCCAATGCAATATAGCTAATAAAGCATAAAAGTATAGTAAAAATTCTCATTTCAGAGGCTTATCTATCATTAAACTGGCAGTTTTTTAAAGGTCTGTTAAGGTTGGTTTTTTATCTGTCGAATCAGTCATTTATTTTCAGGGAAATCAACATGTTTCATATATTGACAGTTAATATTTCTTTGGTCCCAGGGAATATCAATTTTTGAGAATGTTCTTTCAGATGGTTGCGAAGGTTACGATGACCGTTGAAATATCCTGACAGGAAAGATACAATTTCTAATGCAAACTGTGGGAATCCCTGACTTTTTACAGATACAATTGAACGATTAAACTTTTGTATCTGATTTTAACATGTGAAATACCCATACATGGATAACCAATAATCGATAGCCATGAGAAATATACGGGAGATAAAAACACTATTAAAAAATATTTGGAGGAATTATTCTATGTTCATTTGTTGTCAGGCGGCATCTTATGAGAGCTTGGGATCAACTTTTGTGAGAGAAGGATCCGAACAAGCTCGATGTTTGATTTTGCGTTCGTTTTACGACGTAGTTTGTTAAGGTTTTTTTCAACAAGTGACAGCGACTTGCCCAATTGAAGTGAAATCTCTTTAAGACTCATTCCGAAGCTAAGGTACTCACCTATTTTAAGTTCTTCCGGTGTAAGGATATAAGTTTGTTCAGGGCACAGATTGAGAATATCTTTTATATCCTCCGTGATCAGTATCGAACCATCGGAAATTGCGAGGATGGTATCGATAAATATATCATTGTGAGAACATTTATTCAGAAAGGCATTGGCGCCGGCTTTGATCATTTTGTATTTCCAAAGGGTGGAATCCTCGGCTGAGTATATAAGAACCGGGATGTCCGGGTATGATGTACGTAACAGTTGAAGATTTGAAACAGGCGAATCATTACCCATATAGAGGTCGAGAATGATTACATTAACTTTAAGGGAAGGTAATTTATGCAAGGCGTTTTTAATTGTTGTTGAAGATCCGGCAACATTAAAGCGATCTTCGTGTTCGGATAAGAGAAATTCCAATCCTGCGATTATTGCCGGATGATCATCAATAATGAAAATATTGATCATAGGAATTGGTTAGGGTAGCCCAAAGTTAAGAAAAGCATTGATTAAGAAAAATTATTCGTTCGCGTAGTGGTAGGAGTATTTTTTCAGGATATTGCAGTTTATATCTTTTACGGCAGAGAGGCGGCCAAAAACATCATATTCGTAGTAAGTTGTTATTCCGGCAGGATCGGTTGATGAGGTAATACCTACCAACGGCTTGTAAGTATATGTAGTTACGCGAGCATTTGATAAAAGTGAGTGGTTCCTTAATACTTCATTAAAAGCGTGCCATTGGTTTTTTTGATCAGGCGTCAGCATATCCTCAACTTGATTCAGCAATGTATCCAGCCCGATCGTGGCACTTGCATTGACGGCTGTATTTAAATCTTCATATGATACATTCTCGGCTTTAACGATTGGGTAAATATTATCATATCCCCAAACATAGGATGTATGGAGATCATCTTCTTTATAAATCTCCTGCATATTACCAGTCACACTATATTTCTTATAATTATTAACCAGTGAATATGTTGAATCATAAATCAAGTCGTTTGAATTATCCAGATGAATTTGCTGACAGTTATCAATCGGACTATCTGTATTCAACGAAAATTCTTTTTTTGGTTTGTAAAAATTTCCTTCTGTTCCAGTGACCAAATCATATTCTGTTACTTTTCCTTTAACAACTTTATTATCCGTTAAAATCTGTGTTTCCAGAGGTAAAGAGAGATAATGCTCTCTTTGCATGTTGAAAACATGCAGGGTTTTTTCCGGGAGACTCACTCCGTCTAGACAATTCTGCAACTGTTCCCAGCAATAAGCAGTATCTGATTCATAGTCTTGGTTGCAGCTTATTTTACAACCAGGTTGTTCTTCTGTAGGTAGGTTTTCACAGGCAGCAAGACACTGATCCTTGTTGTTTTTTGCATCGTCCATGCATTGTTGGTATGAACTGGTACAGGATGATGTAAATTCGGAAAAATCAATATCGGCGATGTATTTATATTTCTCAGATAAAATTCGGCCATCGCTGTTAGTCTCACTCTTTGATGTAATTAAATGATGTGATGATGCAGTATGTTCATAATTAGTAATCTTTTCAATCACATTGGTTTCGGAGTAATCTTTTTCGGTTTTTTTTATCATCTCAATCCAGGGAGAAATTGAATAACCCTGTGATGTTTTGCATTCTTCGAAACAATCCAAACCATCCGGCCGTGATATTGCGACAGAATATACAAGGACTGATTCATAATGAGGTACCTTTCTGTATGCTTTGATTTCGTATTGGTAATCTATTTTTTTTAAGGTATCACTATTTTGATTAAAAACTGTTTTACTGTTTAGCAAACCTCTTTTCCAATTGTAATTCGGGTTATAGGGACGGAAAAAGCAATCATAATCATTAAATTCAATTTTGTTGTAAATGGTTGGGCGATTATAAATATATTCCTGGTTGTTTTGGTCATAGTCTTCATGAACCACTCCAAAAATCGCGGGTTGAAGATAATTATAGTCAGTATAACCATTTTCATTTATAATTTCTTTGACTTCTGAGTATGTTACATAACCACCTTTATAAGAAGCGTTTTTGCTGTCCCATAAACTCCTTGTCAACACCACCTCACCCGCCCAGGTCCGGCAGCTGAATTGTGGTAAATCAAGAATTTTTCCACTATTACAATAATCATAATTTTTTACTATATTACCATTAGGAAAAGAATTATCTGGTGAGAGTACTTGCTCCTTTAACCGCAGCCCCCCCCCGAGGATCTTCTGATCCATAACAAAAAATTCATGAGGTTCATATTTGAATTTTATTCCCCCTCCTGTTGGAAAAGTAATTTTTTCGAGAACAGAGGCTTTACAATAAAAAGTATCAACATTTCTGTCTGCCCCTTGATAAACAATTTCATCACCGACATAAGTACTTCTGGGATAAAATGAAAACCTTGAAGTAAAATATGAATCATCATCTATTGTTTCGTCGGGATATTCATACATTTCGGGAATCAAATCGAACTCATAGTTATTATGGTTATAATATCCCCAAAAGTCTTTTTCAGCAGAGGCTCTGTGTGGTAAAGTAGTTGAATAATATGTGAAAATGTAAGGGGCTGAAAAAACAGGTCCACCGGAATTGCTATTGAATTCGGTAATTCCATCTAAGCGGAGTCGTTTGGAAAACCTTGCTGCTAAATCTGAATAATTGGAACCCCAGTCGGGAGGAGTACTCTGAAAGTAGGTGTATGAAAAGACAAAACCTTTAATAAGTTGGTTTTTCTGATTGTAAACACCAATCAAATCAAGGGCATAGTTGTTGGAACCTGCTGTTGAGGTCACCTCAACATCGGACCTTGGTTGAAGACCTGTAGTAAATTGAACTTTTCCTCCGGGCCAACTGATTTCGAAAAGCAGTTTAGCATGAATAAATGTTGCAACAGCCGTTTTAATTCTGGCCGGTAAAATTAAGCTTGGTGTCGATTTTCTATCTTCCGTATTACTTCTGATAATCTGATCCTCGTTCCTGTAAGTAAATGTTACGACCTCTGTTTGCCCGGGAGTTTCGATCCTGCTCAAATGCCATGTTGAAATAAACGGGGCGTGCTGTTCACTATTCCCTTCGGGAGGAATCCCGGTTCCGGCAGGGTCAACATTAACAGTCAAGAATAGTGTGGATGGATTGGTTGGTATTTCTTCGTCGTGCCAGCCTTTTGAAGCGATGATCGTTTTTTCCAGCGTGCTAAGAACATATTTTGTGCCATCGGGTGTCGTTATAATAAAATTTATTATTTCCCCATTAATCGGATTTCTTGAAAAAGTTATTTTTATATCCTTTTCCGGAATAAGCCGGATTTGTCCGCTTTCATCAAAAACGAATTCTCCTGAATATTGTCCTATTTGATACTGAAAAAGATCGGGTATTCCATCCAAAAGACCTTTTGCAAGGTATAAAGAGTAGTTGAAACCATTGTTGTACTTTATTCCGCAATCCAAATATCCGGCTCCATGAATCGGAATATAATGACTACATGCATTGAACATTTCAATATTCGGCGCAAGAAACAAATCATCCGGTAATCCTCTAACAGTGCGCGAAATATATCCCCCGGCCATTAGGGACCAGCCCAAACCTACCCATGATGCCATTTTATCGACTGTGATACCTGATGCATGATAACCTAATCTTATTGGTACAGAAATATTGGATGTCGAGACTTCATATAAAGGAATATTGATTTGCGGTAGACCTGTAAAATAATCAACAGGGTGATCCAGATATTGGCCTAAGGAAGAAACCGTTGGAGATGGTGGAATGATATCCGGATATACATTACCAAGATTAATTGGCGGGTCCTGTGCTTGAGTAACAACTGAGTGTATCACAGAAAAAAAAATTAAAAATACAAGACAAGTCTCTTTTTTCATGTATTTCAGATTGAATCAGTACTTCAATGTAAAATAAAAAGTTAAAATTTTTCTTACCTTTAATAACATCTTATATTTAAATGGCTGTTTTGTAAGCGGTAAAGGCTAAAAATGATTTTCAGGTCATTTTTATTCACAGTATGAAGCTTTACCCCCCCAGAAAAATTTTTTATTAATATACCAAAACCACCAAGTCGTATATGAATCATCGGTGTAGTAGTATATAACCTCTTCATTTTTTTCATTGGTACTAGAAACATTGTATTCCAGATATTTAAATATTTTTTTATCACCGAACTTTTGGAATAAATTTTCGCAATAATCTCCACGTACAAAAAATAAATGATTTTGACAATAAGTATATCCATAGGGTTTTAAACCCAATACTATGTTTTTGTCGTTTATTGATTGAATAAAAATAAGGTAATTGGAATCAGATTTTCGAATATTTATACTAAATACCAAATTACTGTCATAATATTGACATCTTTTTTCACTAATAATCATACTGTCTAAAATATAGACTATCTCAATTCTTTCTATTTTCAAATTCCAAAGTTCAATTTTTCTGATTTTATGTTGGGAACTAGTGTTAAGTTAAATATAATATGACGTAATATTCAAATATTATTGTATCTTTGCAGAAAACCACTGCATATGGTACGATATACTATTGAATTAACAAAATTTGAGGTGGAAGAACTGATGAGTA